>JGI20206J14855_1000595_pt1 | contig 11996 bp, 10 predicted proteins | sample NGESurdeep092012_6_FD_14855 | JGI IMG/M metagenome (IMG submission 14855) | reverse complement strand
TTTCTGTCGTGGGCTGACGACGAGGACGGCTTCTTCAATCTCGTCAATACTGACGTGCTCGCGCGTCGCTAGCTATTTCGCGACAGAACGTTCGCCTCACATTGCGAGCGCTCGATGTTGCTCTGCTGCACGACAGTGGATCTCACGTGCGCTGTCAACCAATCTTCGTTCGCGTCGACGCGAACTCGCGACGTGCTCGATCGCGCGGGAACTGATCGACGACGCGATGGTGCGGTGACGAACTGTGTCGCGCGTCACCCGTCTCGTACCGCACGGCGCGTGGCGTGGCGTCACGACGGGGGCCCTAGCTCGACCTCCGCCTCACCGGCACCACGGCTACGAGAGGTGAGCGCTTCTCGCAGCCCGCTCTGGTGTTTCACGCGTCGCTCGTCGAGCCATTTCTCTGCGCAAGTTTGACACCACGTCGCCACCCGGAGAGGTCAGCAGGAAATAGTCGAACATCAGGGGAATTGCTAGAGGCGATCCTCGAAATTTTGTAGAATGACGAGGATGCTCGCCACCACACTTCCCCTCGGCTGGCGGCTCGCGATCATCTTCGTCGCTGGCGTCGCCGCGGGCATCTCCAACGGCATCGCGGGTGGGGGACCTTCCTAAGTTTTCCGACCTTGGTCGCCCTCGGCGTTCCGACATTGCAAGCGAACGTCTCCTCTTCAGTTGGAATGCTTCCGAGTCTGCTCGGCGGCGTGCGTGTCTTTCGTCGCGAGATTGTGAGCCACAAGAAACTGTTACGCGAACTCGCGGTGCCGTGCGTGTTGGGTTCCATTGTCGGTTGCGTGATCTTGTTGGAGGGTTCGAATCAGACGTTCAAGAGCGTCGTGCCGTGGCTGATCGGTGCCGCCACGCTGCTCTTCACCGTCGCACCGCGCATTACGAAACTGCTCGCGAAGAGAGCGAGCGACAACGTCAACCCAATACGTCGCCGATCACTCTTCGTGGGCATCTTCATCGCCTCGGTCTACGGTGGCTATTTTGGCGCCGGACTCGGCATCGTGTTGCTGGCAGTGATGGCGTTGACGCTGCCCTTTGATATCTACGAGCTTCAAGGCATTCGAAGCGTCCTGGGGACGCTGATAAACGTAGTCGCGGCCGTCGTCTTCATCGTTCGCGGACACCTCGCCCTCGACGCCGTCTACGCCCTGTTGGTCGGGTCGCTCATTGGCGGCTGGTTGGGGACGATGTTGGTTCGCCGTGTCTCGCCGAGCGTGGTGCGCACACTCGTCATCCTCGTCGGCGCCGCGACGACTATCCGTCTTGCGATCGGATCTTAGGTACGCGTCACAACGCGTTTAGCGAGCTACCTGGGGCAGCGGTTGACGTTTCGATCGTTGATGAAACACCCGTTCGCTGCAGACGATCACGAACGCAAGGACACCCACGGGTACCAACGGCGCGAACCTCGGCGCGTCGACAGCGACGAAGGCCCCGAGTCCGGCGCCTCCGATCAGGGCCAGGAGAATGAGCACGCTTCGACCAGAAATGGGATCCTTGCGTTTCGCAACGCCCGCGAGAAGTTGCGTGAGCGTGCCGGTCAGATAGGTGGTGGAAAGGCCACTGATGCCAAATCGAAGCGTCGCTGCGCTTTGCACTCCCAACGCCACCGCGTTGACACCGAGCATCGCGTACTCTGGCGCGCCGGCGGGGGCGGCCGAGGCGATCTCCCACCACGCCGCGAAGACGAACAGCACCGCGAGTTCGAGAATCAACGCGTAGAGAATCGGGCGTGGCCACATCTCGTCGTCTTCGTGCGCGTGTCCCGCCACTCGCGCGCCCACCAAGCTCCCCACGACGAACCCGAGGAATGCGATGCCGGTGTGAAGAGCGAGCGACACGTCGCCCTTGCCCGCGGCCACGCCGAGCAACACCATGTTTCCGGTCATCACGCTCGTGAAGACGCCGCCGAGACGGGTGAAGCCGATGGCGTCGATGGAGCCCGTCACCAGGGTCAACAAGACGACGAGGGCGTCACGCTTGCGCACCGGCGTCCAGAACGCGCTGTCGCGAAAGTTCGCCATCGGCGTTATTCGTTGCTGGCCGTACGCGCGGTTGAACTTCCACCCAGGAAAGATTCGACGAACAGGGGGTTCTGCTCGAGGTCCCTCGGCGCGCCCGCGAGCACCACCCTGCCGCCACCGAGGACGTAGGTCCAGTCGGAGATGCGCAGTGCCGCCTTGGCGCGTTGCTCGACGAGCAACACGGTCGAGCCGTGGTCGGCGAACCCTCGAACGAACTCTTCCAGTAGTTGAGTGGCGACCATGGGCGCCAAGTTCGCGGTCGGTTCGTCGAGCACCAAGACCGAGGGCGACAGCATCAAGACCCGTCCCATCGCGAGCATTTTGCGCTCACCGCCAGAGAGCTTGCCCGCCTTCCTCGTCATCATCGTCTTCAATTTCGGGAAGAAGTCGAGCACCATGTCGATGCGTCCCGGTATCTCACGGCGACTCAGCAGGTAACCGCCGATCTCCAAGTTCTCCTTCACCGACAACGGTGGAAAGACGTCATCGATCTGGGGTACGTAGCCCACACCGATCATGGCGACCTCTTCGGGCGCGAGGTTCGTGATCTCATCCTCACCCACCGTGACGTGCCCCTCGAGAACCTTGACGACACCTACGAGCGACTTGAGCAGCGTCGACTTACCCGAACCGTTCGGTCCCACGACCGAGACGACTTTGCCCGGCGTGGCTTCGATGGCGATGTCGCTCACGATGGCCCGACCGTCGTACCCGGCGCTGAGTCCGCTGGCGCTCAGCACCAATCCCTGCTTCGTTAGTTCAACCGACAAGGTACGCCTCCACGACTTCCTTCTTGGCACGAAGTTCGGCCATCGTCCCTTGGGCCAAGACCCGACCCTCGGCGAGCACGATGACGGGATCGCAGAAGGCGTCCATGATGGCGAGCTCGTGCTCGACCATCACGATCGTCATGCCGCTCGCCGCGAGGCGCATGAGCTGATCACCGATCTTGTGCGCGAGGTTCGGGTGCACGCCGGCCATGGGTTCATCCAGCAGCAGAATCGTCGGCTGGGCGAGGAGGGCGCGCATGATCTCGACGAGGCGGCGCTGGCCGCCCGACAAGCCACCGGCGTAACTGTCGGCGTACTGAGAGAGACCGAAGCCCTCGAGCATCTCGCTCGCGCGCTCGATGTTCTCGACGTCTTCGCGACCCCAATAGCGCCGTCCGCGCAGCGCTCCGGCGAAGGAGTCGCCCGATTGGCGCGGGATGGCCGAGACCAGATTCTCGAGCACCGTGAGTTTCTTGAACTCACTGGCCAGCTGGAACGTGCGAATCATGCCAGCTTTCGCGCGCTCGTTGGAGGGCATCGAGGTGATGTCGCGGCCCTCGTAGAGGACTTTGCCGCTCGTCGGGGCGAGCGTACCCGCGAGCATCGCGAGGGTCGTAGATTTGCCGGCGCCGTTCGGTCCGATGAGCCCGGTAATGCGTCCGCGCTGAATCTCGATGGAGACCTCCGAGACCACGGTCACGCCGTGGAAGGCTCGGGTCAATCGATCGCTCGCGAGAATGATCCCGTGATCATTCGCGTCTCCCTCGAGCCTCAAGAGTTGGCGGAAATCCATCTGATCGAGATTGCCGAGGTTGATCAATGAGTCGGACTCGCCGCTCGAGGGAACCGGAACGGCGGACGTCGCCGACCTACTGAGGATCCGACGCCGCTCGGGAAGGATCCCGTCGGGTCGGAACCAGAGGAACCCGATGATCAGTAGCCCGATCGCCACCCACTCCAACGCCGGCACCAGTGCCGGGTTTGAGAGCGGCGGGATGAACCGAGTCACCTCTTCGAAACCCAAGGGCACCAACAGCGCTCCGAGGACCGCACCCTTGTGGTTGCCCGCCCCACCCACGATGATGGCGGCGAAGAGGACGATCGTCTCGGCGTAGCCCCAGGCGCCGGGCGCCCAGAGGTTAATGAAGCCCACGAGTACGGCCCCGCTAAGTCCGGCAATCATTCCTCCGAGGATCAACATCGACGTGCGCTGGACCCGCACGTTCTTGCCCAACGCGTCAGCCACCACGTCGTTGTCACGCATAGCTCGAAGTGACCGGCCGTAGGGAGACTCGGTCACTCGACGCAATAAGAAGTAGACCAGTACGGCCAGCACGACGGCGACGCCTCCGTAGGCGAACTGGTAGCCGAGCCCTTGGGGGTTCCACTTTCCTGAAAACGGCGCTGGCACGATCGAGATGCCGGCCGCGCCGTTGAACAGCGGCACGAAGTTGTTCACCAACTGATTGAGTAGTACAGCCGAGACGAGAAGGCCCACCGCCGCGAAGTCACCGCGCAGGCGCTTGCCCACCAGGAATACGAAAGGCAGGGCCAAGAGTCCCCCGAAGATGGCCGCCCCGATCCACGGGAGGGGCCACACCAGGTGCCAGCCGAGGACGTACTGCTGGAAGCCGCCGTTGGACTTCTGCCACGGCCCCATCGAGAGGATGGCCGCGACGTAGGCGCCACCGGCCTGGAAGATGATGAAGCCGAAGTTCGACAGGCCCGCGAATCCGAACTGGACGTTCAGGGCGAGGCACGCCATCGAGTCAACGGCGCCATACACGATAACCGTCGCCACGTAGAAAAGGATCGCGTTCATCAGATGGTTTTCTCGCTTCCGAAGAGACCGAAGGGGCGGAAGGTGAGCATGCCGAGCAATACGATGAAGGCGATGACTTCCTTGTACTGGGGATTGAAGTAGCCGGCGCTGAGCTCGGTCGCGACCCCGATGGTGACGGCCCCGATCATCGCGCCGTAGGCCGAGCCCGGTCCGCCCAGGAACATCGCGGCGAGCATCAGCACGATGTAGAGCTGAGCGCTCGTTGCGTCGAAGACCCCGGTATTCATAGCAAAGACCGTGCCGGCGAGACCGCAGAGCGCCCCCGAGATCAGCCACGTCGAGGAGATCACCCTCTGGGTGCGTACCCCCGAGTTACGCGCGAGGGTCGCGTTCGCCGACGTCGCGCGCATGGCCTTGCCGAGTCGCGTGTACTTGAGCAGCCAATGGATGAGTCCCAGGACGACGATGCATATTCCGATGATGATGAGCTGCAAGGTACTGAAGTACATGCCCCAGAAGTGGACCTCGCGACCGAGCGACTGCTTGTAGGAGAAGTAACTGCCGCCGATGATCGCTTGGAGACCGAAGGTGCCAACCAGATCGACGCCCAACGCCACGATGACGATGGTTATCGGCGGAAGGTTGCGTCGTTGAAAGGGAGTGAAGACGAAACGATTCAACAGATACGAAGCGACGGCACCCGTGAAGACGCCGCCGATCATCGCCACCCACGCATTCAGATGGGCGTGGTAATTGAGGTAGTAGGTGACGAAGGCACTATTGATCATCACCGAGCCGTAGGCCAGGTTGAGGACGTTCGTGACCGCGAACTGCATCGTGAATCCGACGGTGGCGATCGCGAGGACCGCGGCCGATATCAGGCCGAAGCCGAGCGACGAGAGGAAGACGCTCACGTCAAAACCTTTCGAAAGTGGGTGGGTGGGCCATTTGTGAATTAAAGAAATCCGGCGTGGCCGCGGCGATCATTCGCCGCGGCCACGCCTGAGGAAACTACAGTTTTGCCTTGCACCCCGTGAGGCCGCAGTACCCGAGGGAACCGCCAACCGCAACCGTCGTGCCGTTCGCCAAGAACTGATCGTCTTCGAACGGACCGAACGCCGTCTGGTACGAGTCGAACAGGTATGAGCCACCTACGCCGACGTAGTGAATCTTCTTACCAGCCTTGAGGTCCTTCAGTCCCGCGGCGTAGCTCGACACGTTGACCGCACCGCGTACTCCCTCGGCAATCTTCAAGATGTCGGCCTTGTACTTGGCACCTTGGGTTGAATGCGCCATCACCATTGCGAGCGCCGCCATGTTGATGCCGTCATACAGGTGGACCGTGCCGTTCGCCGAGAGAAGCCCCGGGAAGCTCGGGACGCCCGGGACCTTGCCGGCCTGCGCCAGAACCAACTTCTTGTACAGCGGGTACGCCGGACCGGACGCGTTCACCGTTTGGTTGTCCGCGTCGAAGGCGGAAATGAAGTTCTGAGTGCCGATCGGACCCGAAGTGACGCCGGAGAAGAAGACCGGGTCAATCATGGCTGACGTACCAATCGTCGGGATCATCTTGTTCCCGTTGAGTTGGTAGATCTCTGACAAAAGGGCCACGCCGGCCGCTCCGAGCGCCTCCATAAGGATGGCGTCGGGGTGCGCCTGGACGATGGCTTGGGCCTCAGTCTGGAACGTCGACGCCGACATGTCGAGCGTCTGGTTTGAGACCACCGTCATTTTCGCGCTCTTAATGGCCGCGAGCGCCGGAGCCACGAAGGTCTGGCTGCCCGCGTCGTTGCCGAAGGCCAGGGCGATGTTCTTGTAGTTGTGGCGCTTGGCAATCTGCACCATCGCCACCGAGTCAGCCGCGTCGGGCGGAACGAGTCGGAAGAAGAACGGGTAGTGAACCGCGTCGAACTCGGACTGTCCCGTCATGCAGAACGACACCGTCTTGTGAGCACCGAAGATCGGCACGACCGTCGCCGCCTCGTCCGAGGTGCACCCGATCACGAGCGCCAGGTTCGACGTCGTGGCGTACATCTGACGAACCGCGGGCACCGCGTCCGCGGGGTCGCCTCGTGTGTCGACCGTCTTGCACTTGACCTGCTTGCTGAGCACGCCGCCCGCCGCGTTGATCGCTTGGGCCGCGGCGTAACACGCGGTCGCGTACTTCGGACCGAGTGCCGCGTCCGCGCCGGTGAAAGGCGCCACCGAAGCGATTGTGATCGACCCTTTGAACGACGTCGCGCCCGAAATGCCCTCCGCAACCGGCAACGTCACCATGGAGGCGACGAGTGCCAGCGCGGAAGCGACGAGAACGAGTCGCTTCCTGCTGTTGTCGACGAGTCGTCCCCGCCGTGCCATCTTTGAAAACCGCATCCTGCCCCCTTAACTAATTTGGTTTATCGCTGCTTGACGCAGTCCTTCTCCGTTAGAAGTTCGTGGTGTCGACTTCCAACGGGCGCCATGGCCAGTCGGCGGGCGCGTCCTTCTCGGCGATCACGGTGTTGGAGATAGTCCCAACGCCTTCGACGAAGACTTCAATCACGTCGCCAGGCGTCAACCAGACCGGCGGCGTCCGCGCGAATCCCACACCGCCCGGTGTGCCGGTGGCGATGACGTCGCCGGGACGCAAGCACGTGAAGCTCGAGAAGTATTCCACGGCGCGTGCGACGCTCACGATCATCATCGACGTACGCGCCTCTTGCATCACCTCACCGTTCAACGTGGATCGGATGGCCACGTCGGAAATGTCGACCTCATCGACGGTGACGACCTCGGGACCGATCGGCATCGTTCCCTCGAAGTTCTTGCCCGGCGTCCACTGGGTCGCCTTGCGTTGCCATTCGCGCGCGGAACCATCGTTCATAGCGGCGTAGCCGAGGATTGAGTCGAAGGCGTCCTTCGCACGGATGTAACGGCCTCCCTTGCCGATAACGACGGCGACTTCGGCCTCGAAGTCAAAGCGCTCCGTGAGAGCCGGCGCCACGAGATCGTCGTAGGGGCCGATGACACTACCGGCGCCGCGTACGAAGGACTCCGGCCACTTCGGTACTTCGCGTCCGCCCTCGAGGGCGTGTTCGGCGTAGTTGACCCCGAGACAGAGAATTCTCGGAGGGTTTGGCGTTGCGGCGGCGAAGTCAGCACGCTCAAACTCTTGACCCACGCCGGACGACGCTTTGCGAGCGGCGTCCAGGGCGGCGTCGCCACCGGCGGCCAATCCGTCGATGCTCACGAGGAGGTCGTTACCGGAAACTTCGGCAAGGTCGACGTACCCTTCACGAGCGCGAACGTGAAGGCGCAATCCCTTCGGCGTACGGATCGTCGCAAATCTCATATCATTTCCCCCCACGCGGTCAACCAATTTGGTTCAATTGGTCGATGTATTTGAACCAGAGTGAGTGTAGGTGACGGTCCACGCGCTGTCAATCGCAGGAAGGAGATCTTCCTAAAAAAAGTTCACCTCCGAAAAAATATTGGTAGCATTGGTTGTTGGATTGGTGGGGCCCAACGAGTAAGGAGTCTTATCGTGCAGACCGTAGCGAGTGACCAACTTCTTCATGTGGCGGACGATATTCTCAAATCGGCAGCGCGTAGTGGGCTACGTCCCGGCAACCGACTCCCGACCGAACGCGAGTTGGCGTCCAAACTCCAACTGACCCGCACCACTATTCGAAACGCGATGGCGTTGCTCGAAGAAGAAGGTGTCGTCTCTCGAGAAGTTGGACGAGGAACGTACTTGCGGAGCGACCCGCACCACGGGCTCGGACCCGACGTCGGAACGCCGTCGTATGCCTCCATCGCCGTCGTCGTCAGTCCCGCCGACGTGATGACGGCGCGACAACTCATTGAGCCGGCGGCGATCTCGTCCATCGTGGAGAATGCGACAGTGAACGATTTCGAAGAGATCGAGCGGTGTCTGCGCGGAAACGAAAACGCCGCCGACTACGACGAGTTCGAGCGCTGGGACTTCGCGCTGCACCGCTCATTCATCCGGGCCGCGCACAACCCCCTCATGGAAAGTATGTACGAACTCGTCGAAGAAGCTCGCCAGGGCGAGACGTGGGGCAACTTGAAGCGACGAAGCGATTCGACGGAGCGACGCGCGAATTACCGCACCCAGCATCGAGCTATCGCGGAGGCGTTGCGCAACCGCGACGGACGCGGCGCACGCGAAGCGATGCAACTCCACCTCAGCACGGTGGAGTCAAACCTTCAAAAGAGTGCGCAAAGCTAATTCTCTACATTTCGAACACAGCGGCTCTCGTCGCTACGGCATCGAACGCTCCACTAGTCAAGAAACATTTGCGTTGAAGTAACTGTCGCGACGTCGTTGGAACTCAAAGAGGCGACCACGCGTTCAAATGCCGCTCTTGCATTTGAACCTTCTGCGCCAGTCGACAAGAGGTAACTCAACAGCACACGGGCTTTCGGACCGTCGAGCATTCCCGCTGAGACGAGGCCTCGAGACAGTAGGTCTCGCTCCGATCCGGGAAAACCGTACGTCTCGTTCAGTACTTCGCCGCTTCCCGTTCGCGAAGCGAGGACGACGGGCATACGCGCGGCGAGGTTCTCCAGCGACGCTACGACGCGCGCCGGCACGTGACCACCTCCGAACGCTTCGACGACGACGCCCGCGTACCCGAGGGACGCAAGCTGCTCGAGCATCCGCGCGTCGTCGCCCAGGGAACACTTGATCAACGCGACCGCCGGCACGTCTCCCGTGGGAACCGTCCCGACGTCCGCAAAACCACCAACGCGCAGAGCAATGCGAACGCGGTCTTCGACCAACCAACCGAGTGGACCGCACGTGGGAGATCGAAACGTCGCGAGACTTGACGTGTGAGTCTTTCGGACGAAACGGGCCGCGTGGATCTCGTCACTGAAAACGACCAGCGTGCCAAGTCCTTTCGCGTCGGGTGACGCCGCGACGCGAACGGAGCCGAGAACGTTCGCGGAACCGTCGGGGCTCGCGACGGTCGAGTTACGCATCGCGCCGGTCACGACCACGGGCTGGGGGCGTCGGACCAACACGTCGAGTGCGAACGCCGTCTCTTCCAACGTGTCAGTACCTTGGGTGACGACCACGCCGTCGGCCCCTGAGTCGAACGACTGCTCAATCGCGCGCGCCAACTCCACCAAATCCGCGAACGTAAGGTCGCCCGACGGCATCTGTCGAAAGGTCACGGCGGTGACGTCGGCGACGTCGCTCAGCTCGGGAATCACCGCGACGAGATCAGCGGCGCCGAGTTGCGGCGTCACGCCACCGGTCGACGCGTCACTTTTCGTTGACGCGATGGTTCCGCCAAGGGAGTACACCGTTACGCGCGGTCGTAGCGTTTGATCTGTCACGGTTCACCTTCACTCTGGGCAAAGTTCAAGGATAGAACGGTCAAACGACGCGCAAAGCACGACGCGATGGCTACTTTCGGTCTCGGACCTTGAGGTTCATCAGGTCATTCGCTTAGGATGACCATGAAGCATCTCTGAGCAAGTCGGCTTTAGCTCACTGAGAGGTTGCGTGAAGAAGCAGCGAAGATCACCGAGGGAATCACCCGCTCAAGTATCAGCGGGTGATTCGCGCGTTTGGACGTCGCGCGACTCGGCTGACGATTTGATGGCTCAGCTCAAACTAGAGAGAGCTCGCCTCAGTACGACACTTGATTCGCTGATGGATCCGCACGTGATGTTCGAGGCGGTTCGCGACCGCGACGGCAAGGTCATCGACTTCATCTTCGCTGACGCCAACGACGCCGCTATCGAGTACAACCACTCCACCCGGGAGAAGATGATCGGCGGACGTCTTTTGGACATTCTGCCGGGGCACGAGAGCTCGGGAGTGTTCGCCACGTACGTGCACGCCCTCGAGACGGGCGAACCGATGATCCTCGACGACTCGGTCTACTTCAACGAAGTCATGAACTCCGAACGACACTGCGACGTGCGCGCGTTGAAGGTCGGCGACGGTCTCAGCTACACGTGGCGCGACGTCACTGAGCGCCTGCAACTCATGGAGAAGTACCGCTTGCTCGCCGAGAACGCGTCGGACGTCGTGTACGAAACTGATCCCGAGGGCTTGTTCAAATGGATATCGCCGTCGGCGAGCAGGATCCTCGAGTGGGATCCGGAGGAATTGCTCGGCACCTCATCGTTCGACATCATCTTCGACGAAGACCTCGCCAAAGTCCACGCCCATCGTCGCCGGACCATGAAGGGTGAGTTCACGCAGGCGATTGAAGCTCGTTACCGGACTTCATCAGGAGATCTTCACTGGATGTCGGTGTCCGCTCGGCCAGCGCGCGACAGCGCGGGCAACGTGGGGACATTGATCGTCGGACTTCGAAGCATCGACACCGAGGTCGCCACCCGACACTCACTGGCCGCCTCTGAATCACACTTTCGGTTGCTGGCGGAGAACTCGTCCGACGTCGTCCTCGAGACCGACATTGACGGAATCATCAAGTGGGTCTCGCCATCAGCACAGCAGGTGCTCGGTTGGCTGCCTCGATTCCTTGTCGGAACCCGGTCCCTCGACGTGGTCGCGCCGGACGACTTCGACAGGGCGACCCTGTGGCAACAGCGCGTTCGCGCGGGCGAGAAGATCGAGCCCGCGCAGCTTCGTATCAGAACATCGGGCGGCGACCTTCGTTGGATGACGCTGCGCGCCCAAGCCGCTCGCGATGAGTCGGGTCAAATCACGGGTGGCATTATCGGGATGAGCAACTGCCAGAGTGAAGTCGTCGCGCAACGCGCCGCGAATACTCTTTCAGCGGGAAGCCGGGTGCTTGTTCGATCCGAACGAGAGGAAGATCTCCTCGTTCAAATGTGTCAGGCGGCGGTCGACGAAGGTGGCTACCTGGTGGCGTGGTACGGACGTCGCGTCGATGACGCTGAACACAGTGTCGTGAAGGTGGCGATGAGCAGCGAACACCGTGACTACGTCGAGGAGATCGAAGTGGATTGGAGTGACGGTCCGCGCGGCCAAGGACCCGTGGGTACCGTGATGAGAACCGGAGAGGCCGTTGTCTACCAGGACTTGGCCACGGATCCGAATTTTGCCACGTGGCGAAAGGCAGCGAAGGAGAAAGGATTCCGTTCGTGCATTGGGCTTCCGGTCTACGTCGACGGCACGATCGACGGAAGTTTGCAGGTCTTGGCCGGCGAGCGCGGTGCGTTCGACGACCACGTCGTCGAAGTCTTGAAGAGCTTGTCCGAGGAGCTGGGTTACGGACTCAAGCGCCTTCGTGACCGCGAGCGGCTCATGAAGTCACTCAACGACCAAGCGCTCTTGAGCAGCGCGATCGACCAAGCCAGCGAATCGATCGTCATCACCGATCCCGATTCGAACATCTTGTACGCGAACCCCTCGGCGGTGCGCACGAGCGAATACTCGCTCGCCGAGATCCTCGGAGCGAA
>JGI20206J14855_1000594_pt1 | contig 12032 bp, 7 predicted proteins | sample NGESurdeep092012_6_FD_14855 | JGI IMG/M metagenome (IMG submission 14855) | reverse complement strand
ACTATCCAATCCGGTAATTACCGGGAACCATTATCCGAAAAACCAATAACACATTAAAAATGTGTAAGCTTTAATGAATCTTGAATCACAATCGCAACAAAGAAATGAATGCGATTAAAAATCTTAAAAATGTCCCACTTACCGGGGACATTTTTTGTTTTGCTTTACGAAGCCGGACTGCTTATGGAAGCATTTTTTCAAAAATAGAAAAACACAATATTTATTCTTTTACTTACTGGTAAATAGGATCGGGGCCATTTAAAAATTTGATCCCTCCTCCTATTTTGAAAGACTCCCAAAACGGCTAAACGATAAAATCTTCCATTTCATCGAAAAAAAAAGGGGATTCAACGAAAGTGCAGGGCAATATTTGCAAAAACGATGCATCTTTGTATCAGAAAGCGGGACGAAACGCATCATCCAAAAATCCTAAGAAAACAAAAAAATCCAATCAACCCAATATCAATCGAAAAGCTGAATCCGAAATTCAAAAAAACTAAAAACAAATTTTATCCGATTATTCTAAAAAAAACTCAAAAAGGTTCAACTATCCAAAACAAAAACCACTGATCATGCCGGTTAAAATCGGTACCAACTATCCGAAAAACGAATGAACACATCTGAAATGTGTAAGCTTTAATGAATCTAAAACTTCAAATCAACTGCAGAAATTATTGCGGTAAAACTCTTTAAAATGTTCTTCTTACGAGGGACATTTTTTTATTACAACAACACCATTTTCTTTCCTAAATTATAAAAATGAGATAGAAGTCCTTCTACTGTATTAAAACACTTCTGCTGGTTGTAGTATTGGCACTAAAATAACCTAATGCACCTCCTTTGATATTACTCGTCGGGTTTGCAGGTGTAGGACTTGAAAAGCCTCCGCCTCCGGAGATATCCAAAAGTTCATCCCAATAAGTATATACAGCTTGGTCAATACATTTCATTTGCACTTCCAAAGTGATGCCCAATTTTATATCAGTACTATCATCATATAAAAGGCGGTTTATGTATCTTCCATCCGACAGATGGTCGTCAAAAACTGAATTTCCTCTGCCATTACTAAATCTAACTCCGTTGGCATATTCAATAAACTGGTAGAAATTAGGTACACCAGGTGGATCCTGAAAATTAGCAACAGCATAAATATTATTACCTCTTCCTGCAATAAAACTAATGGAATCCAAAGGAACGGGTTGTGGCATTATTGATGTAGCAGTATATACCGTATCATTTATTGAAACATACAATGAATAACTATTGCCTGGTAAGCCAAGCAAATTATGTGTTTCATAAATTCCAGGCGATGTTTCCGATAAAGTATCAATCAAACCATTACCCGTTATAGTTACAAATGCTCCGGATACAGGAGGAAAAATATTGTCCGAGGAATAATTTACCGACTTTGATATATTTACTTTGTAAGGCCCCGGATCGTTATTTACCTCTCCGGTAATGACAGTTTGTATGCCTGCATTATCCAGTTTTACATTGATCACTTTTTTGCAACCATAAAAAGCGAAGAGAATGAATAAGCTTCCTGTTAAATATTTTATTTTAAAATATCGCATGCATTTTAAAATTTAAAGTTGTAGGTAATAGACGGCACCCATCTGAATAATGAATATTGTACTGCCTGTGTTTTTTCCGGATCTTCCGGGTCATTTTGAAATTGTATAAAATAAGGATTTTCACGGCCGTAAACATTATAAACTGAGAAGTTCCAGCTTCCATCAAATTTTTTTGTTTTCCTTCCTTGCAAAGTAGCGCTTATATCAAGCCGGTTATAGGCAGGCATCCGGTAACTATTTCTATTTGTATATAAAAAAACAGTTTGCCCGTTTACAGTATATTTTCCGGAAGGCCAGGTGACCGCATTCCCGGTGTTATAGACAAAATCACTTGAAAAGGTCCATTTGTTATTAGCTTTAAATATGGCTACAATTGCTACGTTATGAGTTTGATCCTGTGTGGCAGGATACCATAAATTATAATTAATTCCGTCTATCAGGCGTTCTGTGCGGGAAAGCGTATAACTTATCCACCCGGTTAGTCTTCCATATTTCTTTTTCGCAAATAACTCTAACCCATAGGCCCTGCCTCTCCCATACAACAATTGCGATTCAACATTTATATTTGCGACCAACTGTGCTCCATTTTTATAATCAATTTGATTTTGTAAATATTTGTAATAAATCTCTGCTGAAAATTCATATCTATTATTGCTGAGATTTCGATAATAACCAGTAGAAACCTGGTCAGAAATTTCTGGCTTTACATTGTTACTGCTGGGTATCCAAAGATCGGTAGGATTGCTGCCAGTGGAATTGGAAAGCAAATGAAGATTTTGCACATTACGGGAATAGGAAGCTTTGAGGGAGCTTATTTTATTTAAAAGGTAAGTAGCTGCAAAACGAGGTTGAAGGTTTAAATAGGATTTCACTATTTTTCCTGAAGAATAAGTAGCCGTATCGGTTACATTACCATTTACATCATAAGTGTAAAAATTACCAGGTCCTAATACACTAAAAGAAGATAACCTAAGGCCTGAAATAAATTTTAATCTATCCGTAGCACTCCACTCGTCTGATACATAAGCTGCAGCATCCAGGGCATATTTATTTTGAAGTATCAGGGGATTATAGCTTGATGTTGCAGAAGTTTGAAACTCGCCGGGACTAAATACATGCCTGGTAACATTGAATCCAAAATTTACCTTATTCCTGTTAGTGGCAAAATATTGCAAATCTTCTTTTAGAGAAAAATCTTTTATTTTAGAAATGATTTCAAGATTATTGGTGGTTTGGTTGATGCTGATATTATAATTGTAATTACTATAAATAAAAGAGGTGTTGGAAAATAATTTGCTGTTAAAAATATGATTCCATCTGAGTGTAGCAGTGGTATTGCCCCATTTAATTCCAAATTGGTTACTATACCCAAGATCGTCTTGTCCGAAATATCCGGATAAAAATAACTTGTTTTTGTTGTCTAACTGGTAATTGGCTTTTGTATTGATATCGTAAAAATAAAGGATGCTTTTATTGACAGTAGAATCTTTGGAGAGTTTTAAAAACAAGTCGGCATAAGTACGCCTGGCGCTAATCATAAACGAACCTTTATTCTTTACAATCGGACCTTCCACATTTATTCGTGAGGCTATCACTCCTATTCCGCCGCTCACTTTATAATTCTTGTCATTGCCGTCTTTCATAGTGATGTCCAACAAAGAAGATAACCGCCCACCGAATTGTGCAGGCATATCTCCTTTATAAATAGTTACATCCTTGATGGCATCTGAATTAAATGTAGAAAAAAAACCAAGCAAATGAGAAGCATTATAAACAGTAGCCTCATCCAGTAAAATTAAATTTTGATCAGCGCTGCCGCCCCGAACAAAAAACCCGGTAGATCCGTCGCCACCTGATTTGATACCTGGTAATAACTGAATGGTTTTTAAAATATCTTTTTCGCCAAATATAACAGGAACGTCTTTTATTTCTTCTATTGATAATTTCTGCATTCCCGGCAAAGTGCGTGTGATATTATCATTTCTTCTTGCGGTTATGACTACTTCCTGCAATTCAGTTCCTGCGGGTGATAAATAAACAGGCAACATGATATTCTTTTTCAGGGAAACTTTCACTGTATCATTTTTATATCCCGAAAAACTGGCTACTAAAGTGTAATTTCTTTCCGGAGCTGTAATCGAATAGAACCCATACCCGTTACTTAGAACGCCCATTTCCGGATTTTCGAGTAATACAATGCTCGCTCCTATCAGTGTCTCACCTGTATTCTGATCCTTCACGGTGCCACTAATGGTATGTTTTTGTTGTGCAAAACAAAAATTCAATGCTAACAGGGTAATGATTAGTAGGATGCCTTTCTTCACTTAGAAACAATTTGAAATATACGGAAAAAACCGGCTGCAAAACTAATCCTAAAAGATCATCCGACGCAATCTTTTTATATCAGAATAGTAAAATTGGGTTTGCTCAAAATAATTGTACTTTGATTCAAAATATTACTCATAGAATTCTTTGAGGTGAAACTTTTTCTTCTCTGAAAGTAATTTTTTACCATCCACCAATTCGCAAAAAAAAATTATTCTACCTTATACCTATACACCAACCTTCCAATATTACCGTAATCATCAATACCTTCAATGGTAACTTTGTAAGTTCCTGTACCATCCGCATTATAATAATCAAACGAAGCATTGCCATCTCTACCGGTTTTGATTTCCGGGTTCCAATAAATAGTAGAGCGTAGATCGGGTAGTTCGGTGTTTGCATTGGTATAATCATATTTTGGAGTATAAAACTTTCTTGCCTTATAAAACCCCATAGGGTCAATAGAAAGTACTCCAACAGATGCAATATTATCAGACATTTCATCAGCTGTTTTGGTAGTAATAATTAAAACACCGTTTCCTCCATCCATTCCATAAATACTTGTGCTGGCATATTTTAATACTTCAACTGTTTCTACCTGGGATGAAGGGATTTCATCAATATTAAATGGTCCCGGGCCCTTACCACCGTTTCCCGGGTTGTATTCTGTCCCATCTATGATCACTAACATTGGACTTTGTCCATAGCCCGTTGGCGCCCGTAAATAAGGGGCGCCATTAGAAAACCCAACGCCATGTAATCTTCCATTTAAACTCGTTGATAATGGTCCACCTATTCTCCCAATTTCATCAGCATGCATTACCTGGTCAGCATTACCGGCTCCGGCAAGGCTTTGTGTCCGGTATTGATTGTCCAACTGTTTTCTACCTCTTACTATTACAGGTTTTAGTATTTTACCCTTAATGTGGTTATACTCTTCCTGGACTTTTTTAGCGTTGTCAACATAAACTGACATGTTGCTATCTCTTACTATTGGAATGGAAAATGTTTTATTGGCAATTATCTCAGGTTCCTTTTCATTATTAAAATAAGTGATCCTGGTTGAATTGCGCTCATTTGAGTTTACTGCACTCAAAACAAAATGAATTGTATCGGTAAAAATAAGATTGGAAAAATGAAACAGGCCTTTATTATCCGTTACGCTGCTCAGTAAATTACCACCATTAGAAGGGATTAGGGTAACTGTCCCATTTACTATTGGTTTTCCAAAGAAATTTGTAACCTTGCCACTAATATTCAAACCTTTTTCCGGTTGATACACTAATGGTTTATAAATGGTATCCAGCACCTGTTTCCATTCAAAAAGTCGATAGCCCTGGGTGAGCATTAAAACATCAAGATTGTCCCGGGCACTTTTACTGCTGTCATTAAAATAATAATTGGGTCGTTCTACATATCCTTTAAGTTCTGAAGTCAACAGTAGGTTGGTTAAAATAGTACGTTCATTATTTTTATCCTCAGGTACTTTGTTTTCATCTGTTACAGAAACAGAAAAGTGGCCGGGAACATTTGCCCATTCAGGATTTTTTGCATTCATCAGTAAACTAACTTTTTCCCTCTTTTTGTATTCAGTTTTATCCGCAAGAAGGTTTAAATTAAGTTGATCATTCTTTTGCACAAAGAACAATCGTTCGCACAAAGGTTCGCCATTAGCAGAAAATAAAGTAAGCCGTGTAATGCCGCTATGAAGCCTTTGTTTTAAAATGCCAAGATTAATAACGGATGTGTCCAATTTGACGTTTACCGATACTGCCATCCCTCCCGAATATATAAGTAAGATAAAATTTTTATTTCTGTTAGCCTCGTAATAAGCTGTATTAGTTTCTATTCTTACTGATGCCTTTGAAGTAGAATCATTATTTACTGAGATGGTTATTCCGGATTCTTCTGCATTTGGCAGATCAATTAACTTTTTCGTGCCGTCAGCAAAAGTAACTTTTGCATGATATGTTTTATCTGCATAAGGTTTAAGAAAAAAATATCCCATTCCCAAATGGGAAGATGCAAATTGGGCAACCTCTTTGTTTTCATTGTCGAGTATTATTCCATTCACATTGATACCTAATCCATTTTCATCAATTGCTTTGAAGCCTAATTTGGTACTCAAACCGGAAACTAAATTACCTCCCTCCGGAAAAAACTGGAGATCATTTTTATCATTTACTGTATTCGGCGGTTGATTGATCAAACTTGCAAATACATGGGTTTCCTTTAATGATCCTATGGGAATGGCCCTGTCAAAAAAACCAACTTCCCCATTGTTGCGCATCAACCGGGTATAAGCCCTTACCCTGTAATTTCCTGCGTTCAATGAAATGGGTAAAGCAAAGTCGCCCCATGCTATCCCACTGTCTAAATGCAATTTTAAAGATTGTTCAATTTTATTTTCAGTATCAATAAAATCTACATGCAATACACCACTTAATTCAGAAAGTTGGTGTTGCTCGCCTTCGGTTACATAAGCTTTAAAATAGATCGTATCGCCTGCTGCATAATAGGGTTTATCAAATTGTAAATAAGCATTTTCGAATAGACGGTTTGAAAAAAAAGTCTTAAGTCGTTCAGTAATGTTTAAATCTGCGTTAACATAAGATTGCCCAAATGTTCCTAAACAAAAACAGAAAAAAATTACGGAACACAAAAAGATTCTTTTCATCTCTTAAAAAATTAGTTTTCCAAATTTTTGATTAAGATACAAATTTTACCTTTTTAAAGTTAGGATTTAATATGTTATCACTTTGTTTTTATCTGTTTCATCGCTTCAGAAACCTCTTCTACAGGGCGCTGGCAGGTTTTATTTTCACAAACATATATCATGGTTTTGCCTTTCACTAATTTATTCTCAAGTAACGGAAGACCGCTTTCGCTGTCCTCTCCAAGATAAATAGTATTGGGTAAATATTTTTTTTGTAACTGCGTAAGCTTTTGCTGCCAGTCATTACCAACTATAGCCACTTCGTACGGAGAACGAATTTCCAAAGCCATTACCTGTGCCCAATTACCATAATATCCAGGGCTTTTTTGAATATCATCCGATACATTTTTTACCATTTGTAAAGATTGATCTTCATATTTTTTATTTTCAAAATAAAGGCTGAGCAGCAATAAATTTTTTGCCATTTCACTGTTGGAAGAAGGTATTACATTATCAGAAACTTCCATTTTTCGCGCAATCAAATTACTGTATTGATCATCTGTATAAAAAAACATTCCGGAAGCTTTATCAAAAAAATGTTCTTCTACATAACTGGAAAGGTCATTCGCTTTTTGCAAATAGCTTTTGTCAAAACTTACCTGGTAATAACTGATCAAAGCGTTGGTCATAAAAGCATAATCATCAAGAAAAGCGTTGATGGTAGATTCACCGTTTTTATAATTCCGGTAAAGACCCCCATTTTTTATTTCAATATTTTTTAAAAGAAAATCCAAATTTATTTTTGCAACCGAAAGAAAACTTTTATCACCGAAAGCCCGGTAAGCATCTATCAAACCTTTGTCCATTAGTGAATTCCAGGAAGTTAATATTTTATCATCAGTACCCGGACGAATACGTTTTTTTCTTTCTTCAAAAACAACATTTTTTAACGAATCAATTTTACCAACCAGTTCATCATGCGTGAGATCGTATTTTTTTTCTAAATTTTTTTCACCCATATTGATATCCGGAATATTTTCACCTGATTCCCAATTACCACTCTCCGTTATACCGAAGTATTCATCAAATAAACCGGCATCATTTCCTAAAATATTTTGAATTTCTTCTTTTTTCCAAACATAAAATTTCCCTTCTTTTCCTTCGCTGTCAGCATCAAGAGAAGAATAAAATACTCCTTCCGGCGACGTAAGTTCCCGTTTTACAAAATCAATGGTTTCGTAAACTATTCTTTTATACAAAGGATTTCCTGTAAGCTGAAAAGCATGACTGTAGAGACTTATAAGCTGGGCATTATCGTAAAGCATTTTTTCAAAATGTGGCGCATGCCATAAAGAATCTGTTGCGTAGCGTGAAAATCCGCCGCCAACCTGGTCATAAATTCCTCCTTTAGCCATATTATCCAAAGTGGTTTCCACGGCTTTAAGCGCTTCACTATTTCCACTTAAATAATGATATTGCAAAAGATATTCCCACGTTGCAGGCATAGGAAATTTCATAGTTCCTTTGGTTCCTCCTTTTACTAAATCTATTCTATTTTGAAAAGTCGAAAACATATCATCCAGTGTTTTCATATTGAATATGACCGCTGAATTATTCATTGGCACATTTTCAATATCCCTTATGCCTTTTGACACATTCTCTGCCTGCTCTTCTAATTTTGCTCTGTCGGTTTTATAAAGATTCGAAAAATATTTCAGCAGTTGAATCCAGTTTTCTTTGGGAAAATAAGTGCCGGCAAAAAATGGTTTACCATCAGGCATAGCCAGTGCATTCAGTGGCCAGCCGCCATTTCCATTAATAAGATAAGCCGCATTCATATAAACCTGGTCCACATCAGGCCTTTCTTCCCGATCTACTTTTATACAAACAAAATTTGCATTCATAATATTAGCAACAGTAGTATCCTCATAACTTTCATGCTCCATCACGTGGCACCAGTGACAGGCAGCATACCCGATACTTATCAGCAACATCTTATTTTCTTTCTTTGCTTTATCCAACGCTTCTTTTCCCCACGGATACCAGTCAACAGGGTTATGCGCATGTTGAAGAAGATATGGGCTTGTCTCATGTATCAATGCATTTGTGTACATAAATTTCTTATTTTCTTTTGATGAAGTATTCTGACCGCAGGATGTAAAATTTAAGAATAACACCGCCAGGCTTAGTATATGTAATTTATTGCGTAACATAAATCAGTGTAAAGGTAGTTTAACTAAATCACTGCATTTTTCGAATAGAGGTAAATGTATTCTGAATTAAAAAAAATAAAGAAATTCTATTTCATAAAAAATACTGGTTGAAAAAATTCATCCTTACAAGAAAAATGAGGATTTATATTTTACCTGGAGCGTATTTCTTTTCTCATAAAAACTACATAGGAAAGAGCAAAACACAATACGGTTGCTGCTATAAGTCCTGTAAGTTGTGGCCAGATGATTAAAAGGCTTTGGCCTAATGGCAAAGGATTGGGGATAGCTCCGTAAACCTGGTCCGCAGTTAACGGGCCAAGGCTTCGAATGGAAGGTACAAAGAGTGCTGTACTTGCATCAGTGAATAATTGCCGTGGGGTAAACCGGGATAAAGCCAGCATCAATTTCTGGTACCTTATTATCACGTCAGGAGAGGTGGAATATGGAGAAGGAACGATGGCTTGGGAGATGAGATCTATAATAATTTTATAAAAAACAGAGAAGAAGAGCCATGAAGCTATGGAAGCCAATGCCGAGGTGGCGGCCTGGCGAAAACGAACCGAAAAAAGAATAGATAAATTGAGCCAAAAAGCTACATAAAGAATGCTTACCACAAGGAAAGCAAATATTCTTAAAACTTCTTCCAGTGTAGGAGGAATGCCAATCACAAATATTCCTGCACCTACGACCAATAAATTAAGCGCAAGGAGCATTACGCTGATGACAATCAATGATGCTACAAATTTGGCATTAATTAAATAATCCCGATGAATTGGTTGTGCCATTATACGACTCAGTGTTCTACCACTTTGTTCTGAATTAATAGCATCAAATCCCAAACTGATGCCAATTAGAGGCCCGAGGAAAGCAATAAAAACATGAAAAGGTGGAAGTGTTCCATCGGAAGAAGTAAACAACTTTAGAAAAAAGAGATGGGCATTTGGATCATTGGGTTTGGTAACCGCAGAAAGGTTTGTAATGGATGTGTATAAGGATCCCATACAGGTTAAAACTACCAGGGCAGCCATAATAATAAACCGCCAGCTACTCACCTGGTCAGACACTTCTTTATGTACCATTATCCAGAAAGGATGAATTACTTTTTCATTATTTATTGTAACGCTTTTTTCCATTATTCCTTCCTTTTATAATGTTTCTTCATTTTCAAAATAACGACGGTAAATATCATCTAAGCCGTATTCTTTTTTAAACAAACTATTTAATCCAATACCTGATTCTACTATTTTTTTCGCTATAGTTGCCGATAGATCTTTTGTACACGGAATTTTCATTTTCCCATCATCATAAACAACAGATTTTACACCATCTATTCCAAGCAAGGAATCTTTAAGGTTGCTAATGGCAAAAGGTGAAGGCAATAGCAACTCTGCCTGATCCTGCATGCTTATCCCGGCTTCAATAGTAAATAGTTCGCCTGAAAATAATTTTGAGGACAGTGAATCAATATTTCCCTCAGCGATTAATTTTCCCCTTACGAAAATGCCAACGCGGTCGCATACCTGCTGTACCTGGTAAAGATGGTGTGAGCACAGTAATACTGTAAGACCTTCCTCGCGGCTGAGCTTCACGATTAATTCCAGGAAATCCTGTATGCCCTTAGGATCTATGCCGAGCGTGGGTTCATCCAGGATGATGACATCCGGATTTTTAATTAAAACATCTGCCAGTCCCAGCCGCTGAAGCATCCCACGGGAATATTTTCCTGTCTTTTTATTTGCAGCCTCTGCAAGCCCCACTCTTTCAAGCAATTGAGTAGAGTTTTGGGTAGCTTTACTTAGCGACATGCTATTAAGCCGGGCAATGTAAATAAGATTCTCTAACCCGGTCATAGTATCATAAAATCCCACATTATCCGGCATATACCCTACCCTCTTTTTTACTTCTACAGGAGATGTAGTAGCATTAATACCGCACACCTTTGGTGTTCCTGAAGTAGGTTCAGTAAGTCCAAGCATCATCAATATCGTCGTTGATTTGCCAGCTCCGTTGGGTCCGAGCAATCCAAAAATTTCTCCTTTGTTTATAGACAAGTTCAAATGATCCACAGCCGTAAGCGTATCATATTGTTTTGTTAGTTCAATAAGCTCTATTATCGGTTCATCATTCACAGCTTACCTCCTTCCATATTTACGGAATAAATAATATACACATCCAATTGCCAATAATATTATGATAATGCCTACCCAACCCCACAGCATAGACGTTCGTACAGAAATTCTGAATTCAGCCTTTGATGATATTTCGGCGGTTTTTGCCGTCAGGTCTGTTACATAATCTCCGGCTATCGCATCTTTATCTGCCTTTATAGTAGCAAATACTTGTGCTGTCTGTCCGGGAGCAAGAATATCAATTTGTTTGGGATCAAATGTCACGTCCCAATTCGTAGGCGCTGCAAAGCTCATGGAGATATTTTTCAATGTTGCAGAGCCAGTATTTATAACGGATAGCTGTAGACGCTTTTCATCTCCTGCAGTAATATCAGTACTCAATAAACCACTGGGTGTAGTTAGTTGCATACCATAAGAACCACTGATGACTACTTCCATCTCGAAGTCTGCAGAAGTGTTACTTGATACAGCAAGCACAGGGATTTTATAAGTACCTGCAGGAACCTGGTCAGGAGGATTCACTGTAATTGTCATGGACTGTGTACGTCCAGGTTCCACGCTGACCGAAGCCACTTGCTTAAAACTTACTTTGAAAGCTACATTCCATCCAGGAGGTGCTTCCGCGTTTAATGCATAAAACTGAGTATCAGACGTCTGATTCATTAAACGGGCATTAAAGGTAAAGGTAGTGCTGGCAGGCCCTTCCAGGTTAGACTGATTAGATGAGAAAGCTGTTTTATAGGATCCTTGTTTGGATATTACCACTTCTAATGGCAAAACCGCAAAGCCTTTTGCTCTTGCCTCAAACCGGTATGATCCCTTATTTACTTTTAGAGGAACCATCACCTGCAGAGAAAGCGCTTCTTGTTTTTTAGGCAGCACAGAAATTTTACTAATCTTCCAACTGCCGGACATTAGGGTATATGCCCAACCTTTGGGTATTCCAAGTACCGAGACATCTACATTGCGGATTGAATTGCTGTTATTGATAACGGTGATGGCATAATTGATCGTCTGCCCGGGGGAAACAGAGATGCTAGTGTTATGTTAATCATGAATTGACGGATACAATTTTTTCAGTTTCACTCTTGCTTTCTTATTTGTAAACTGCCAATTAATTTTACTGTTTATTATT
>JGI20206J14855_1000586_pt1 | contig 12117 bp, 10 predicted proteins | sample NGESurdeep092012_6_FD_14855 | JGI IMG/M metagenome (IMG submission 14855) | reverse complement strand
GTCGAGGACTGCAACTTGACCGCCTGGGCGAAGCTTTGGGGCAAGTCCCTTCACGCCTTCGCCCCAGGCATGGTCACGGCTGAACTGGCGCCACTCGTTGCTCGACTCGGTGGCAGCGTCACCAAGGTGGCAACGGGTCCCACGGCGCTGTCGAGTCACTGCCTCTGTGGGCACCGGATCAAGAAGGATCTGTCCACTCGCACGCACCACTGTGACGCGTGCGGCTTCAGCGGTGATCGGGACTTGGTGTCAGCTTCGCTCGGAACATGCGTGGTGCACACCGATCTCGGTGATTCGCCCAGCGCCCGAGTCGACTGGGTCAAGGCCCAAGCGCTGCTGCGTGAGCGAACCGCGAACACAACGCCACCCCTTTACCAAGGGCGCCAAGACGCCCTGACGAGTCAAACGCACCCCTGGTGTCACCGCGTCGAAGTGACGTTGTGTCCCAAGGTGCCAGGTCAGTGAGACACTCTCACCGGACTGCTCGTCTCAACGCCCATAGCTCGGCGCAGTCGACCAACGGACCGGGTTCGCTCGGTCCCGCGAAGGTTGCGCACGGCTCGGCACTGGGTTGTAACTCCCCGACAGGGGACTTACAACTCAGCTCTTAGTTGAGGTGATGCGGGCGGCGTAGTGCGAAGGGGCCCGCGTTGAACCACCGTCCCGAGAAGCGCCACGTCGGTAGGTTGTCTTTCGCCCGCGGACGCGGGGCCTTCAACAATTCCTCGGCGGCCGCGATGAGCGCGGCCATCTCGTCGGGCGGCAGTCCCGGACGCGGCGCGAGTCCGTAACTCACAGCGGCACGTTCCCGTGCTTGCGCTTCGGCAGGTCTTCGCGTTTTCCTCGCAACAGGTCGAGGGATCGCGCGAGGATCTGACGAGTCTCGGCGGGATCGATGACGTCGTCGATGAAGCCACGCTCCGCCGCGATGTAGGGGTTGGCGTAGCGCTCTTCGTAGTCGTCGATGAGTTGTGCGCGTAACTCTTCGGGGTTGTCGGACTCGGCGAGGTCACGCCGGTAGACAATGCTGACGGCCCCCGGCGCGCCCATCACCGCGAGCTCGGCCGTGGGCCACGCGAAGGCCAGGTCGGCCCCGATGGACTTCGAGTTCATGACCACGTACGCACCGCCGTAGGCCTTGCGCGTGATTATCGAGATGCGCGGCACGGTCGCTTCGCAGAACGCGTAGAGCAACTTCGCACCGTGGCGAATGATGCCGCCGTACTCTTGAGCCACCCCGGGCATGAAGCCGGGCACGTCGACGAAGGTGACGATCGGCACGTTGAACGCGTCGCAGGTGCGAACGAACCGTGCGGCCTTCTCGCTCGATTCGATGTCGAGCACGCCCGCCAAGATCTGGGGCTGGTTCGAGATGATGCCGATGGTGTGGCCGTCCAGGCGAGCGAAGCCACAGGTCACTTGTTGGGCGTAGGTGGCGTGCACTTCCATGTAGTCGCCACCGTCCACGACCGAGGTGATGACCTTCTTCATGTCGTAGGGTTGATTCTGCGACTCCGGCAACAGATCACGCAGGTTCTCGCAGAGTCGGTTGGGGTCGTCACCGGTCATGATGCGCGGTGGCTCTTCCATGTTGTTCGACGGCAGGAACGACAACAAGTAACGAACCTCGTCGAGAACACTCTTCTCGTCCGGCAACACGAAACTTGCGACGCCGGACTTCGTGGCGTGGGTCTGCGCGCCGCCCAACTCTTCGAGGGTGACGTCTTCACCGGTGACGGACTTCACNACGTCGGGTCCGGTGATGAACATGTGGCTCGAGTCCTTCACCATGAAGATGAAGTCCGTCAACGCGGGTGAGTACACCGCGCCGCCCGCGCACGGTCCAAGGATCACCGAGATCTGGGGCACGACACCCGACGCGCGCACGTTACGGCGAAAGATTCCTCCGTAGGCGTTGAGACCGGCGACGCCTTCTTGGATTCGCGCGCCCGCGCCGTCGTTCAGACCGATGATCGGTAGTCCCATCGTCGTGGCGAGGTCCATGATCTTTTGAATCTTCTCGCCGTGTGTCTCACCGAGCGCACCACCGAAGACGGTGAAGTCCTGGGAGTAGACGCAGACCTTGCGACCGTCGATCTTGCCGTACCCGGTGATGACACCGTCGGAGTACGGTCGAGACTCTTCGAGTCCCATGCCCGAAGCGACGTGGCGATTCAACATGTCGAGTTCTTGGAACGAGTCCTCGTCGAGTAGGTACTCGAGGCGTTCGCGCGCGGTCATTCGACCCTTCGCGCGATGGCGCTCAATCGCTTTCTCACCCCCGGCGACTCGGGCTTCCGCCTTGAGGGCCTCTAACTCCTTAAGACGATCAGCCATTGAGTGCTCCATATGTCCACAGGCTAGCCAGAGCGCAAGGCCACATCACTAAGAAAATGCACTGCGAATTCCGCGTCGTTCACTTCGTCGTGCGACTACCGCGTTACCGCAAAGTAGGAATTACTTGTTACTCGTAAGTACGCGTCTTCTAACTGTCGAGTAACCGAATTGTTCGTGACGAGTCAGTCGCTTTCCTGCACGAGTTCGATCAGCGTGCCGAAGGAGGCCTTCGGGTGGATGAACGCCACGGTCGTTGCGCGCGAACCCGGGCGCGGTGCTTGATCGATGACTTGGTAGCCCGCCGCCTTCACCGCTTCGAGCGCCACAGCGCAGTCCGCGACGCGGTACGCCACGTGATGCAGACCTTCACCCTTCTTCTCGAGATACTTCGCCACCGGTGAATCGTCACGCGTCGGCGTGAGGAGTTGGACGTAGGAATCGGCGACGCGGATCAGCGCTTCTTCAACGCCGTCGGACTCGACGATCTCTCGATGCTCGACGGTGGCGCCAAAAACGTCCGAGTACCACGCGATCGCGGCTTCGAGGTCACGCACCGCGATGGCGACGTGGTCGATTTCGGTGAGTAGCGAGTCCACTGTTATTCCTCGTCGTGGCGGCGAAAGATGGTGAGACGATCTTCACCCACCAGAGCCCGAAGTTCGGGGTTCGTGACGCCGAGGCCTTCACGTGGGGCCACGCACAACACGCCGATCTTGCCCTCGTGACGATTGTGGTGCACCTGATACGCGGCGTCGCCCACCTCGTCCATCGCGAAGACCGCGGAGAGTGGGGGCACGACGACACCGTCGATGATCGTTTGGTTGGCCGACCACGCTTCGCGGTAGTTGGAGAAGTGCGAACCTTTGATCGTCTTCAGCTTCATCCACAGGTGGCGATTGTCGTACTCGATCATGTAGCCGCTGGTCGCCGCGCACGTCACGATCGTCCCGCCACGCTTCGCGACGAACACGCTCGCGCCCATCGTCGAGCGTCCGGGGTGCTCGAAGACGACGTCGGGGTCGCCACCGACGAGCGAGCGAATGTCTTTGCCGAGTCGACGCCACTCTCCCTCATCCTGCGTGTGTTCGTCCTTCCAAAATTGATAGTCCTTCTCGGCGCGATTGATGACGTGTTCACAGCCGAGCTCTCGAAGCATCGTGGCCTTCGCCTCACTCGACACGACACCAACCGGTACGCCACCGGAGTTCAAGACGTGCTGCACGGCGAACGAACCAAGTCCCCCCGACGCGCCCCAGATCAACACCTTGTCGCCTTGTGTCACTGGCGCACCGTTACGCGACACCAGCATCCGATAAGCCGTCGAGTTGCACAGCGCGTTGACCGCGGCCTCCTCCCACGTGAGGTGCGTGGGTTTTGGCATCAGCTGGTTGGCCTTGACGACCGTGACGTCCGCGAGGCCCCCGAAGTTGGTCTCGAAGCCCCAGATGCGCTGCGTGCTCGACAGCATGGAGTCGTCGTGACTGCTCGGGTCCTGGTCGTCGACGTAGTTGCAGTGCACGGTGACCTCGTCACCGATCTTCCAATTTCGAACCAGCGATCCCGTTCGAAGGACGACGCCCGCGGCGTCGGAGCCGACGACGTGGTAATCGAGGGCGTGACGTTGACCCCAGATGGACTCCTGGCCCAAGCGGTCCAAGAAGCCGAAGGTCGACAAGGGTTCGAAAATGCTGGTCCAGACGGTGTTGAAGTTGATCGACGACGCCAGGACGGCGACGTAGACCTCGTCGGGTGCCAACTCGGGGACGGGTACTTCGTCGACGTGCAGGCTGCGACGTGGGTCCTTGTCCCGGCTCGCCATGCCGTCGAACATGGTCTGCTCGTCGCGGCGCACGAAGACGGCCCGCGTCGTCGCGGGCATGGGCGTCGCGGCCAACACGTCATGTGTCGCCCCCGCGAGAACGGCGTCCAGAATCTCACTCATCTGCGCGAGACTACTTGGCGCGCGTGTCCGTGACGACCGCCTAGGTCCTCGCCGGTCGCCGACGTCGAAAGTGCGCAAAGCGTCTAACGTTTGGGATGTTTCCCGGAGGGAACAATCGCAAGGAGTCGTCATGTCGCGCAGTGTCATCGTCGCCGGAAGTCGCACCGCCATTGGCAAGCTCTCGGGCGCCTTCGCCACCCTGAGCGCCCAGGACTTAGGAGGCGCCGCGATAAGGGGCGTCCTCGAGAAGACCGGCGTCGACCCTTCGAGTATTGACGCGGTGTTGATGGGTCAGGTGCTCCAAGCCGGTCAGGGTCAGATCACCGCACGACAGGCTGCGGTCAAGGCCGGCATCCCCATGACCGTGCACGCCACCACCGTTAATAAGGTCTGTCTCTCGGGTCTGCAGACCATCTACCTGGCTGATCTGATGATTCGTGCCGGCGAGGCCGACGTCATCATCGCGGGCGGCATGGAGTCGATGACCAACGCACCGTACCTGTTGCCCGGCGCGCGCGCGGGTTACCGCATCGGGGACCAGAAAGTCGTTGACGCCATGATGTTCGACGGACTGACCTGCTCGTTCGACGAGTGCGCGATGGGACTCGCCACCGAGCACTACAACAAGGGTCAGATCAGTCGAGCTCGACAAGACGAGTTCTCCGCTCGGAGCCACCAACTCGCCGCGGCCGCCATAGCGTCCGGCCGTTTCGCGGAGGAGATCGTCGCCGTCAACGTCCCCCAGCGAAAGGGCGACCCACTGAAGGTCACCGTCGACGAAGGTGTCCGTGGCGACACCACCACCGAGTCGCTCGCCCAGCTTCGCGCGGCCTTCGAGAAGGACGGCACCATCACCGCCGGGAACGCGTCACAGATCTCTGACGGAGGCGCCGCGGTCCTCGTGATGAGCGAAGAGCGCGCGAAGCAGTTAGGGCTGACGCCGCTGGGCGAACTCGTGAGCTACGGCCAGGTCGCCGGACCCGACACGTCGCTACTCACCCAACCGTCGCGCGCGATCTTTCAGGCCGCCGCGAAGGCCAAACTCGACGTGAACTCGCTCGACCTCTTCGAGATCAACGAGGCCTTCGCCGCGGTCGGGCTCTCCTCCGCCGACGATCTCGGCGTCGACGAAGACAGGATCAACGTCAACGGTGGCGCCATCGCGCTCGGCCATCCGATAGGCATGTCGGGCACACGACTCGCGATCACCGCGCTCACCGAACTTCGTCACCGAGGCGGTGGCGTGGCCGCCGTCGCGCTCTGCGGCGGAGGCGGGCAAGGCGACGCCGCGATTCTTCGCTCGCTTTAGACGGGAACGTACTGCGCGACGAGGTCGTAGCGGGAAAGGCCGATCTGCCGGTCCTCGGGAATGGCCAACACGAACGCCGCGCCCGTCGGAAATCCTTCGCGCGGTGACACGGGCGCGTCTGGCGCGAGCGACCACAACAGTTCGAGCACCGTGGGGTTGTGCCCGACGACGAGCAGCGACGTCGTCACCGGATCGATCGCGGCCAAATCGATGAGGGCGTCCTCCGCCGAGACGTCGCGCTGCCCGTTGTAGATGAGTTCGCTGAACGAGCACTCGTCGACGAAGGGCGTCTTTTCGAAGGCCCGCTGGAACGTCTCCCTCGTGCGGGCCGCCGCACTGACGAGCGCCGTCGTCGGACCGAAACGGCCGAGTTCACTCTGATCGAGCGCCCACGCGCGCAGTTGTTCACACTGTCGTCGCCCGCGTTCACTCAACGTTCGCTCAAAGTCGCGTAGTTCTGACGTGGGTTTCTCTGCCTTCGCGTGGCGAACGATCGTCAGATAGCGCACGGACGTAGTCTCTCGCATTCGCTGTCCGTCGCACAACGCGACCTCGCTTATCGTTGAGCCGTGTACGCCTCCCTCACCTACTTCTAAGCCATCGTCATGGGCGTCATCCAAGGCGTCACCGAACTCTTTCCCGTCTCGAGTCTGGGCCACGGCGTGCTCGTGCCAGCACTCTTTGGTTGGCACAACCTCGTGGGTACCCAGAGCGTCAAGCAGTCCTTCTTCCTCGTCTTCTTGGTTGGCCTGCACGTCGGCACCGCGCTCGGACTGCTTCTCTTCTATCGACGGACGTGGGCCGCGCTCTTTCGTGGGCTCTTCACCCAACTCGGTCGCGTCCGTAACGAGGGCGCGTCCTTACTCTGGCGACTCAACGACTCCATCAACGAGAACTACCGTCTGCTCGCCATCCTCGCGATCGGCAGCGTACCCGTGGGCGTCGTCGGCGTGCTCCTCGAGAGCAAGTTGCGCGAGCTCTTCGCGAAGCCCCTCGCCGCGGCCGTGTTTCTCATGGTCAACGGACTCATCTTGTTGCTCGGTGAGCGCCTTCGCCGCTCACGTGGGCGACACGCGCGATGTCAAGACGTCGACACGTTGGCGCCTTCTGCCGCACTCGGCGTCGGCAGCGCCCAGATCTTGGCGCTCCTCGCGGGGATCTCTCGAAGTGGCGTCACGATGGTCGCGGGTCTCTTGAGTGGGCTCGACCACGAAGGAGCGGCGAACTTCTCCTTCCTCCTCGCGACGCCCGTGATCTTGCTGGCCGGGCTCTACAAGTTGCCGGAGCTCTTTGGCACCATCGGCGACGGCGTCCGACTCCAGACGTTGGTGGGCGCACTCTTCGCAATGGTGACCGCGTACGTCGCGGTGCGCTTTCTCACGAAGTGGTTCAAGACCAAGACGCTCACGCCCTTCGCGATCTACTGCTTGATCACGGGCGCGTTGTGCGCGGTGCGCTTCGCCTAATCGCTGAGGACGCGACGACCGTCGAGCGCACGACCGAGGGTCAAGTCGTCGGCGAACTCCAAGTCGCTCCCGACGGGCAGGCCGCTCGCGGGCTGCGATACGACGAGGCCCGGTACCTGAAGGAGACGACTCAGGTACATCGCGGTGTGGTCGCCCTCGACGTTGGAGTTGAAGCAGAGGATGACTTCCTTCACCGGGCCGTGGAGGCGCTGGAGCAACTCTTGGATCTTCAGTCGGTCCGGCGTCACGCCCTCGAGGGGGTTCAACACACCGTGCAGCACGTGGTACGTCCCGTGAAAAGCGCCCGAGCGCTCGACGGCGCTTACGTCGGGCGGGCTTTCCACGACACAGATGACCGTTTGGTCGCGTCGAGTGTCGGCACAGATCGGACAGAGGCCACCGGACTCGGCGATGTTGCAGCATCGCTCGCAGAAGGAAAGCTTGACCTTCATCTCACCCAATGACGAGGCGAGTCGCTCGACGTCTTCACTGGGTTGGCGCATGAGCCAAAACGCGATGCGTTGAGCCGACTTAGGACCAACGCCGGGAAACCTACCCAACTCGTCCACCACGGCCTGGAGGGCCGGGGGGTACGTCACGAGATCTCCTCGGAACCAGGGAACATCTCGGTGATGAGGTGATCGGCCACGGAGTCGACCACGAGGACCGTCGCGTCGGCGTCGTCGACTTCATCGTCAACGGGGATCGGCTTCGACGCCGCCCGACGGGTCGGCGCGGGAGCGCTCACGAGCGTCGTGTCAACGGTCCAAAAGATGGTCATGGGAACCTTGAACTCGTGCTCGAGCGCACCCTTGAGGCCCTGAGCGATGAGTTCGGTGTTTTGGCGCATCTCCTCGCTCGCCACGGCGATCGTGAGTAACAGTCCGTCGAGGGCTTCAATCTTCGCCGAACGTAACAAGAGCTGCGCGGAACGTGACGTACGAGGGATCACGTGATCGATAAAACGCTCGCGTACGTCGTCGAGATTCAACGAACTCCCGCTCGCACTCGCCGGTTTCTCGACCACCTCCGCCTTGGCAGCCTCGGGCGCGTCGTCGGGTTTACTCGGTGGTGGTTCCACTGTCGCCGACGTCACGGGTGCGTCGGTGCGTACGGTCGAGCCGATGGGTCGTCGAGGCGGCGCAGGTGGTGGCGACGCTGGCGACACGGTCCGTACCGCCCCTCGTTCGACTTTCGTCAGTCGTTCGTCGAGAGACTCGTAGGAGTTGTCGAGTTCGGGTTTCGTGAGGCGTACCATGGCGACTTCTAACATGACGATCTTCTCAGGGGCGCTCTTCATCTCTCGAATCGCCCGCCCAACGGTCTCGAGTATTCGCACGCTACGAGCAAGCCCCAGCTGATCGCCCCACGAAGCGAGACGATCACGGTCGGCGTCGACGGCGTCGGCGACTTCTGGCGCGACCTGTAACAAGAAGACCTGTCGGACTTCGCCAGCGAAGTTCTCGGCGAGTTGCTCGGGGTCCCACCCTTCACGCGCGAGGATCGCGAGCGAACGCAGTGCCGCGACGGCGTCGTCGTTCACGAGAGCGTGGAAGAGTCCGTCGAACTCCGGCTGGCTCTCACTTATCGCACCCGTGGCGAGCAGTTGGTCGAGCGCACTCAGCGCGTCGCGCGCCGACCCGCGGCCGAGGCGCACCGCGGCTTCGATCGTCGCGTCGTCGGCGCCGAGGCCCGCCGCGCCCTCGACGTCGTGCAACAACGTAGCGAGCGTGTCGGCACCCAGGAGACGGAACTCGAGGTGCTGAGTGCGAGAGCGAATGGTGGGAAGAACCTTGTGGGGGTCAGTTGTCGCCAGCACGAAGACGACGTGCGCGGGAGGCTCCTCCAGAGTTTTCAATAACGCGGCCGAGGCCGCTTTCGAGAGTTGGTGCACCTCGTCGAAGATGTAGACCTTCCAACTACCGGGCGTCCCGTGCCAGGCGCCAGAGATGATCTCGCGGATGTCGTCGACGCCGTTGTTCGAGGCGGCGTCGAGTTCGATGACGTCGAGCGACGTGCCCTTCGCGATAGCGAGACAGCTCGCGCACGTCGCGCAGGCGTCACCGTCGACGGGATTCTCACAGTTGAGGGCTTTGGCGAGGATCCGTGCGGTCGTCGTCTTGCCCGTCCCTCGCGGCCCAGAAAAGAGGTAGGCGTGTGAGATCCGATCGTTCTTCACCGCACCCTGGAGAGCTCGAACGACGTGATCTTGGCCCCGGAGTTCGGCGAATCGGGCTGGTCGAAAGCGCCGATACAGCGAGGTCACTCCTTCGAGTGAGGTGGGGGTCGCTTTCTCATCAGCCATGCAGCGATGTTAACGGTGGGACGTACGACACCGAAGTCCAAAGCGGTGGCCAGGCGATCCGTGGCACCCAACACAGTTCGCTGAGAGCTGCTGGCTTCCACCCCTGACTCGGTTCACGAAAGGTCGTCGCACGGGACCCGACCACCGCTTTGAACCTCGGCGATTAAAGGCTACCGGAGAAGAGCGTGACTGACTCGGGTAGCCTTGCGAGCCGGTATTCATTTCGTACGGTGAGTATCACAACAAGGAGGAGTGCGAGAGCGGCCGAATCGGCACGATTGGAAATCGTGTGAAGGGAAACCTTCCGTGGGTTCAAATCCCACCTCCTCCGCCCAGGGGTGTTTACGAAAGTAAGGCCCAACAAGTAACGAAACTCAAGCTGAAGTTGGAATTCGCCGATTTCAGTGTGACCAAAGTCGATCAAGCGGCAGCACGTGAATCTGAGGCTCGATGGTGTATGAACGTACTCCGGTGTAGAGCACAATGCCACCCACGAAACTACTTCCTGTCATCTTCTTAAGTTGTCTCAAACCACCTAGTGCATCGCCCTTGACACTATTGCCAGCTTTGACCTCGATACCGATGATGCCACCATCATCATTCACGAGGACAAGATCAACTTCTTTATCGTCTTTCGTGCGGAGGTGTCCGAAGTCTGCAACATTGCCACTCCATGATGCTTGGCGCAAGATCTCAGAAACAGCGAAGGATTCGAGCAGGTGGCCATACTCGGTCATCGCTGTCGGATTTTGAGGAGTAATTTTGGAAGGTGTCAGGCGAAGAAGCCGGGCACCAATTCCCGAATCGAGCACGTGAACCTTCGGTGTCTTGAGCGCACGCGAATAGAGTGTTTTTCCCCATGCTTCAAGTCGATAGACGAGGAACAACTTCTCCAACAGCGTGACGTACGACTCAGCTGTTGGTTTGGTAAGACCTAAGGGTTCTCCGGCTGCACTTACGTTCATCAGTTGTCCGGTCTGTCCAACCATTCTTCGCAATAAGTCATTGAGTTTGTCCTTTTGCCGAAGATTCGAGAACTCAAGAACGTCTCGCTCTAGTGATAATCGAACATAGTTATCAAACCAACTTCTTTGAGCTCGTTCCGTGGTGGACTGAAGCGCCAGCGGGAATCCGCCAGCACACACACGATCGATGTAATCGTTGCGAACAGTTTTCGACATCTGATTGGTGACCAATGCGGCAGGGTCGGCAAGGGCGATCGAGACGAACGTCTCTATTTCTCCGCCAATTTCTCCTTGAGAAAGTGGATAGATCGTGATTCTTTCCATTCTCCCTGTGAGGGCTTGCGACTGCAGGGGCAGTGCGTCGTGGCGCGTGGAACCGGCCAGGACGAAGCGACCCGGCGTAGCACCCTTGTTCAATTCGGCCTTGATGACATCAAGCACAACGGGGACTTTTTGGTATTCGTCAATGCAGACCGGCCCCGGCCCAGTGATGGCAAGATCGGGGTCGGCCTCAACAGCGCTTCTCGTGGCAGGGTCATCGAGGTCAAGCACTGACGCTCCAATGCTTTTAGCCAGTTCTGCAAGGATGTTCGATTTCCCAACAGCTCGAGGCCCCTCGAGGAGTACGACGGGTGAGTTCTTGATCATGTCTTTTACCGTCTGGAGTGCGCGTCTTGAAAGCATTCGGTTTACCGTGTTATTCATGCTCCAATTATACACGAACTTTACTTTGGACGTACTAGAAACTTTACTTTGGACGTACTAGAAACTTTACTTTAGACGTACTAGAAACTTTACTTTGGCCAGTGAAGGACTGCAGCATGATTCACTGTGCCGTTACCGGAAACCGTACCAACAAAGAAGGAAAACCCTGGTCAAGTGGTGTGTGGTCGAAACAAGCGAAAGTGTGTGGTCACCTTTCAAACCTGGTCAATTCAAGTCACTAAATCAAGGTGTTTCCAATACTCTGCGAGTTTCGTAAACACCCCGCCCATTAGATCAACCCGCTTTAACGTCAGCAGTGCCAGGTCCTCAAGATGTTCGGTACGGTCCGACCCGGGCGAAAAAAAGTAGTGCAACAACAGGAAATCTGTCTTTACTCTTTAGAGAACCCACGCGTGTTCGCCGCGCTTTGGGGCGTGACGGGTCAACTCGTACTCTTCGCGGTCGTGTCGTCACTCATCGTTGTCACCTCGTCGTTCTTGAAAAAACGCGCGCAGAAGTTCGGCCGACTCCTCGGCCAAGACGTCAAAAGTAATGGAGGCTTCGTGCAGAAGTCGTGGATCACTCAAGAGGTTGTAGCGAGAACCCACCGCACCGGCCTTCTCGTCGACCGCACCAATGACCACTCGAGATACGCGCGCATTTAGTAAAGCGCCGGCGCACATCACGCACGGTTCCAACGTGACGTAGGCCGTCACGCCGTCCATGCGCCAACGTTCGCGAGAGCGCGCCGCGTTGCGCAGCGCCACAACCTCGGCGTGTGCCGTAGGATCGCCATCGACTTCGCGACGATTCTCGCCCTTGCCAATGACGACTCCGTTCTCCACGAGGACACAGCCGACGGGCACGTCACCATGTTCACTTGATCGACGTGCCGCCTCGAGGGCCTCGTGCATAAAGCGCTCGTCATCTACTTCCATGACTGCGAAGCGTAGGACACAGGGAGTTCGCCCAAAGTGCTTCCTTAGAGCCGTTGTAGACTTCTTGACGGAGGGGTGCGAGAGCGGCCGAATCGGGCAGTCTCGAAAACTGCTGTGTCTACGGGCACCGTGGGTTCAAATCCCACCTCC
>JGI20206J14855_1000582_pt1 | contig 12147 bp, 13 predicted proteins | sample NGESurdeep092012_6_FD_14855 | JGI IMG/M metagenome (IMG submission 14855) | reverse complement strand
AATGAATGAGAAGAAGAGTATAAATATTCTCTTTTCAAACCATTTCCATTTTGATGGCAGCATTTTTGCGGAAAATAAGATAAACATTTCTCATGACTGAGCAATCCTATACTAAATTAACAGGAAGTTATTTTCCTTTACCAATAAATTCCAATGCCATAATAAGCGAACCCGACAGAAGTGCAATAATTGATGTAACGGTGATACTTAGGCGTAATAAAAAATTACCTCCCAGGATCATAGAAGGAAAAAGAATATCACGTAAGGTTTATTTAAAAAATTATGCATCCTCAAAGCAAGATGCAGACAAAGTGGAGGCTTTTGCACATGCTAACAGGCTTTCCACTGTAGAGGTAAACCTCGCAAGAAGAAGTATTATTTTGAGAGGCACGGCCGGTGATTTTGAAAAAGCCTTCAATACAACCTTGCAATCTGTCAATAATTTCATGGCGCTTAAAGCCGAAATACAAATTCCCGGTTCACTAACGCAAATTATTATCGGAGTTTTTGGATTGGATGCGCGCCCTGCAGCCAGGGCTATGTTCCAGGTTGCTAAAAAAGAGGGAAAAATTATTTCTCATGCACAATCGCCGCAATCATTTACTGCCGATGTACTCGCTAAGATATATGGGTTCCCTACTGAATTTACCGGCAAAGGGGAGTGTATCGGGATCATTGAACTTGGCGGTGGTTTCCGTACAGATGATATTACCACTTATTTTAAAGGCCTGGGCATGGAGGCGCCTGTAATAAAAGCCATATCTGTTGACGGCGGAAAGAATAGCCCTTCTACTGCCGATAGTGCGGATGGAGAAGTAATGCTTGATATCGAGGTGGCGGGGGCTGTGGCAAATGGTGCATCTATCGCTGTTTATTTTGCTCCCAATACCGACCAGGGATTTTTAGATTCCATCACTACAGCCATTCACGATACAGGCAATCAACCTTCTGTAATATCTATAAGTTGGGGCTCTGCCGAAATGAACTGGACAACACAGGCATTAGACAATTTTAATGAAGCCTTCAAAACTGCCGCCGCATTAGGAGTGAGCATCTGTGTTGCTTCCGGAGACAGTGGCTCAAGAGATGGGGAAACGGATGGTAAAGTGCATGTTGATTTCCCCTGTTCCAGCCCTTATGCGCTGGCATGTGGTGGCACCCACCTTGAAGTGAGTAATAATAAAATATCTTCTGAAACCGTATGGAATGATTCTGATGATTCTGCATCGGGTGGGGGAGTGAGTACTTACTTTCCGTTAGCTGACTACCAGGCTAATGCAAATGTACCGCTGGAAATTGATACAAAATTTAAGGGCCGCGGTGTGCCCGATGTGGCTGCCAATGCTGACCCCAATACTGGCTATAACGTAATTGTGGATGGCCAGCAACTGGTGATTGGCGGTACCAGCGCTGTGGCTCCTTTAATGGCAGCGCTCATAGCCCTTTTTAACGAACAGTATAAAAAATCTTCCGGATTTATACAACCGCAACTCTATTCTGTTCAAGGATTGTGCAGGGATATAACGGAAGGTAATAATAAAACTACCTCTTCTGATACCGGCTATACTGCGGGGGCCGGATGGGATGGATGCTCAGGATGGGGCGTTTTGTCGAAATTAGAATGAACGCATAATATAAAAAAAAGCCTGCATTTATCTGCAGGTTTTTTTATGTAAAATTTTTGAACTTCGAGGCGCTGCGTTTTTTAATCTGATATTGGAAAAGGCGCAATGGTCTTCTAAGGATATGTTGATTATTTACAGGTATTGGATAAAGGAAAAAAGAAGTTGACTGATACCAGACTTTAATGATTTTTTATTGGATAGTTGAATTCAGGCTTTTTCAGCGGATTTGGATTGGGATTAATGTTTGTTGAACATCAATCAACTTCTGGTACAAAGATAGAACGGCACCTTTCCCGCACAAGAGACTAAATACTTAATTAATGATGTATTGAATATACGGTCGATAATCGTAGAAATACGATCGTCTATGGGGGAAAGACGCTTTAGAAGTATTTTTTCGCCGGGATATTCACTTCTGTGGTTTTCCCCTCTCGACAGATCTGTAAACCGGTAAAACCCTTAATTCCATTTTCGTTTATGCTTTCCATTTATAGGCATTTAAAATTAATCATTAGGAAATGATAAATTCAGGTTATTTGATTGTTTACTGTTCCTTTAGAAAGAATTAAGTAATGAATCTATTTTCAAACCCGGGGAATTAATTATATTCAGTAAACAAAGAAATAATTGATATTTCTCTTTAATTTCTATCCAGTTCTTAAATTGTCCAAAGGGTTAGCCTTTTACTTTTAATCTTAATCAACACAATTATTCTAACTAACCGTAATAAGCATAAGAATTTTGATTCATCCTGCTTATTTATAAAAATAAAAAGATAGTTCGAATTATTTATTTAAACTAAACAAGTGATAGTTACCCTTCATTTGGTAAGAAGATATTTTATAATAAAAGCTAATTATTATTAAAAATTACAAATCCTTTCTTACCTTGTTGGCTATCTTTAAAAGCTTTTGAGCATTTGAACAAAAAATTCTTCCCCAAAAGTTATTTTTTACATTTCAATATGCAATTGCACGAAAGCAAAAAGCTATAGTAATATTTTATAAAAGGACTTTTTAAAACTGAGGTAGGATGAAGGAAAAAATGGATTTTTGTTGGTCTGATCAATGCGAGCCACATAAATTGCGTACAAAGCAATTAATAACCAAGTATCCTGAAATAAGAAAATTAATTGGCAGAAATCCATATACTTTCCTGGTTATTCTTTTTTGTGTCGTGTTGCAAACCACACTCGCTTTTTTTCTTAGGGACTCACCCTGGTGGCTGGTGCTGGTGATTGCTTATTTTGTTGGCGCCTTTGCAGATCACACTTTATTTGTTTGCGTACATGAGTGTTCGCATAACCTTGTTTTTAAAAAAAGGAAGCTCAATTCTTTGGCAAGTTTGGTGGCTAACCTCCCACTTGTATTTGCAAGTTCAGTTTCATTTAAAAAATACCATCTAAAGCATCATGCTTTCCAGGGTATTGAAGCACTTGATGCCGATATGCCAGGTAGGCGCGAAGCTGATCTCGTTGGAAATTCTACTCTTAAAAAAGCATTGTGGCTTCTCTTTTATCCCCTGGCACAAGCAAGCCGCCTGGGCCGTATGAACAAAGAAATAAAACTTTTTGATAAAGAAATGGCACTCAACTGGCTCATACAATTGGTGTATGTTTTTTGCATTGTTTATTTTTTTGGATGGAAGGGATTTATATTCCAGTTAGCCAGCTTCTTTTTTTCTGTGGGTCTGCATCCCCTGGGTGCCCGGTGGGTCCAGGAACATTTTCTTACAGATGGATTACAGGAAACCAAGAGCTACTATGGGCCTTTAAATGTTGTAAACCTTAATGTAGGTTTTCATAACGAGCATCACGATTTCCCATCTGTACCCTGGAATCATTTGCCTGCTCTGCATAAAGTAGCGGGTGAATATTATGATGGTTTGGCATCGCACAGATCTTATACAAAACTGCTACTAAAATTCCTGTTCGACAGGAATTTGTCAGTATTTTCCCGTATGGCGCGTGACAACAAGGGCAAAAGCACGGAGAAAGAAAACGTATCACAATCAAATAAAGTAATTGTGTCCTCATAGAAAAGAATACTTATGAAGGATAATAGTTATTTTAAATGAAGGGGGAAGGGGTCGTGAATAACCTTGAAAATTTAATATGGCTAACCTAAAAATATTGTGATATAACGTCAATAAGATTTATTTTACTCTTGGTATTGACAAAGAACCCCATTCATTTTCAGCAAGCATTTTCCCCAGGAATACAATCTGCCCAACATGATAGGCGTAGTGAGTAAGTTGCCTGTTGATGGCTTCCGTTACTGTGAGTGGCTGGGTCCGTATATAAATTATTTTGTCGAGATCGTTTGGTGTCAATGAATTGATAGCTTTAAATAGGCAATCCCAGCCTTCATTCCATTTGTCAAGAAGTTGCTGCCTGCTGTTAAGATCATTTTCAAATTCTGCATCTCTTTTTCGCCAATCTTTTTCTCCGTCAGTTGTTAAAAAATCGGTCCAGCGCGAAAGCATGTTTCCCCAAAGATGTTTCACAATGGTGGCAATGCTGTTACTATCTTCATTGTATTGCCAAAAAAGTTTGTCTTCAGGTAATTGGGCAAATGTTTTCTCTCCCAGAGTTTTGTATTGCTCAAATTGTTTTTTTGCGCTTTCCAGGTAATTGTTATTCATTTTGCTTTTTTTATCGCTTGATTTAATTTATTTAGCCACCTCCATCTTCACTTTTTTATTCTTGATCTTTTGATCTTTTATTAAATGAAAAAGGTGATTCATTTTTACTTTTCTTATGGCTACAAAAGAGAAAAAATCTTTTACATCTATTAGTCCTATATCTTCTTTTTTTAATTCTCCTTTATTCGTAAGAAAACCCACGATGTCTACTTTATTTACTTTATCTTTTTTACCTGCAGCAATGAAAAGTGTGGCCCACTTTGGTTTTTCGGGTAAAATGTCTTCTTCAGGAAGTATAATCTTTTCAACTTCTTCATTAATGTAACCCGGCAATTTTTCTTCTTCGTTTAATATAAGAATGGAAGTACCGCTGGCTTCCATTCTTGCTGTGCGGCCGTTGCGGTGGGTAAATGCATCTTCAGTGTGTGGTAAATGGTAATGAATGATGTAACGGATGTTGGCAATATCGAGGCCGCGAGAAGCAAGATCGGAAGTTACGAGTACATTGGTAGTTCCGTTTCTGAATTTGGATAAGGCGCTGTCCCTTTGTTGTTGCTCCATACCGCCATGATAAAACTCATTATAAATTCCTTTTTCAGAAAGGAGGTGGCTTGTCCGCTCTACTGCTTCGCGGTGATTGCAAAATACAATGGCAGAACGGTTGCCAAGATAACACATCAGTTTAAAAAGTGTTTCGGATTTATCTTTATCGTGTGAATCAATTGATTTTATGGCAAGCCCTTCCGTTTTATCACCGGGCTTTATGAAATTAATTCTTTCAGGATTTTTCAAATCAATAAAACCGGGGATCTCTACTGCATCGGTTGCAGAAGTGAGAATCTTTTTCTCAACATGCTTTAGTGACTCAATGATGAATTTCATTTCTTCGAGGAAACCCGATTCCAGCGATTTATCAAATTCATCCAAAACCAGTGTTTTGATCGAATCTACCGTAATATTTCCCCGACGAATATGATCGCCCAATCTTCCCGGGGTTCCTACAATCAGGGTTGGTGGCTGTATCAGGTTGTTTTCCTCAATCTCTCTTTTATGACCGCCATAAGCAGACGTGATCTTATTATCCGTGCCCATTGTTTTAAAAACTTTTTCTATCTGAATGGCCAGTTCCCGGGAAGGAACTACAATGAGCGCCTGGGTATTTTTATTTTCTTCTTCTATATTTTCGAGTATGGGTAACAGAAATGCGAGCGTCTTTCCAGATCCTGTGGCAGAAAGCAGAATTATATCTTCCTTATTTTTACCGGCTTTCAGCGTAGCTACCTGCATTTCATTGAGTGCATCTATTTTTAAATTGCCGAGTATTTTTTCCAGGGAGTATTTTTTCTTTTTCATGAATGCAAAAGTAGTTTTTATCGCTTAAAGGTTCGTTTACTGTTACTTTCTCTCGGTATGGTCTTCCAGGTCAATTACTTCTTCTTTTCCGCTTAAGGATGTGTGGCTGAATTTTAATATCCCTACAAAAAATACGCCTCCGATTATATTTCCAAGGGTTACGGGAACTAAAAAATTGATGTATTGAATAAATGAAATATTTCCATTAAACAAGCCAGCAGATACTTCAATATTTCCTACAATAGAGTGAGCAAGACCTGCGAGGCCGATGCAGGTTGTGATAATCCAGATAATTATGATTTGACTTACGGTTTCTCTCGCGGCGGCGACAAGCCACGCAAGCAAGCCCATTAACCAGCCTGCCAGGGCTGCACTTATTAATAATGCCATCCATGAGTGGGAGATAAGATCGCTGCTGATTTTTGCTAATGCCCAACTTTGAAGGAGGTGAACGTTATTAGCAAGATATGAAAGTATTAGAGCGAATATTAATCCACCAACAATGTTGCTGAAATAAACAATTCCCCAAAGACGTAATAGTTTTTTTATAGGAGTTAAACCCTGCAACACAGGTAATATTGCCAGGGTGGTATGTTCAGTAAATAATTCTGATCTTCCTAATACCACAAACATGAATCCCAAAGAGTACATATTGGCCACCAAAAATTGTACTACCGGGCCTGGAAAAACTCCGTGAAACAAGGCTAAAACTACTGCCATCATCAAAACTGAAAATCCAATATCAAGCCCTGCTGAAAGAGCTGACAGCATTAATCCTATTGGCGTACGGTTCAATTGGGTTAACGCAGCTTCTTCTGTATGCTTTAATATCAGCTGCTGGCTTTTCTGAGGTTTCTGCTCCTCAGGTTCTTTTATCGTTTTGTTTCTTAGCATTTTTTTATTTGTGAATACTGAATTTTAATTTCTTCTTAATTCTTTGAAAAGATAACATTTGCTTTTGAACAACAAAGAAAAATAATCATATAATATTTGTGTCAATAATTTTTGGAACAATAATGTTGAAAATGTTTTATGAAATGATCATTTATCAATAAACAAAGAAATAAAGGAAATTTCTGTTTTTTTCTAAAATGTAATTGCTAATAGATAAATAGACTTTATTGCCATTTTTAAATGTAATTGTAATTAAATAAAGTATTCGCAGGTAATACTATCTTTGAAAGATGCAAAAGAATTACACTCAATTAATTTTGGGAATCATTATTGGATTGGTTATCGGGTTGTATATCGGAAAACAGGTATTTGAAACAAATCGTCTTTCCAATAGAAATGTCAATTCCACTTCAACGCAAAGCCCGAATCAGGAGAAAGACAATTCAGGGAACGTTAATTCTAATGATGATACAAACGGAACGGCAATACCGCAGAAAGTCTATGATGTATTAAAATATATACGTGCTAATCATCGCCCCATGGATGGATACGTGGGTGGCAGGGTTTTTTCAAACAGGGAAAAAATAGTTCCGCAGGAAGATGCAAACGACAACCCCATTCAATACCAGGAATGGGATGTGAACCCGAAAGTGCAGGGACAAAACCGTGGAACGGAAAGGATTTTAACCGGAAGCGATGGGCGCGCGTGGTACACCAATGATCATTACCAATCCTTTACCCAAATAAAATAATTATGAGCGCCATATTAAAAATTCCTTTTGGTTTTTTTGTAGAAAAAAATATACGTTACGTTTTTATAGATGGTGGCGCCTGCCAATCTTTTCAACAATGCTATGCAACTTTGAGAGTACAACTTTCACTTCCGGATTATTTTGGAAATAATTTAGATGCTTTGGAAGAAGTACTTTCTGATCTCGATTGGATTAATGAAGAAAAGATAAAAATCATCATCTCAAACGCGGATCTGTTACTGGCAAAAGACGTATCTAAAAAGAAGGATTTTTTGGAAATACTTAATAACTGCGATAATAAAAAACTTGAGATTATTTACCTCGGAGAAGAAACTAAAAAGAAATAATATTTAATTTCTTTCTGTTTGTAAAATAAAAAAAGGCCAGTTTATGGCCTGCTTCAAATATTGTTTCAAAGAAATAGGTATCTCATTTAAAAATAGGTAAATGTCTGTGTGACTAAGGTCCCATCATCTGCAGTTTGCACGATAGTGCTTATCCTGTTGCTGCTGTCAAATGTATATGTAAGGGTAACACTTCCAACCGGATAACCGTTCGATGTGACTGTATGCGTTTTCAAAAGGTTTCTTTTTTGAGGAGTGCCTTGCCCGGGAATGATCACAGGCATGATATTGACAAGGTCAGAATAGTATTCGTAGGAATCTACCTCATTGTCAGTATCCGTAGTTGTTACCAGATTTCCATTAGTATCATAAGTATAATTGGTAACATTCGATAATACCGGATTTGGATCATAATCGTATTCATTCATTTGTATTAACTGGTTATCCGAATTATAAAAATATTTTTCAGTAGTAGTATCCTGGGTATCGTTATACTGTATGTACTATCAAAGAGAGAGTTTTTGTTGAGAAAATAATCTTCGTGTACAGACAATGAACCTGAAATATAAAGATCCATAGAAAACGTATTTGAAGAAGGATAAGTGAACAAGAATTTATCGCCAGTGGATAATGTTGATAAAATGCTTATGATTCTGTTGCTATTATCATAATTTAAATTGAAGGTAGTTGTAGAATTGCCAAGTGAAGTAGAATTAACTGTTTCTGTATAACTCTTTATTTTATTGGCATTATTGGCAGGTTGAGGATTCTGGTCTTTGCTGCAGGACGAAAACAAAATGACAGTTACGATTACAATTAATATGGATACAAATTTTTTCATTTGATGATTGTTAGTTTTGTGAATAAATAAAAGGTATTTCCATGCAAGTAAAAAACTTGTGTACTAATTAAAATGAATTTTTGTTGATTGTATTTTTTGAAACAAAAACGGCTATATGAATGAATTATTGCCATGGAACAGTAAAGGAATAAATAATAAAGATTTTAATTTATTTTACTATTATTTATGGATCAATGTATTTCAACTGATTTAATTTTCTTATTATGGCAAAGTAAAAAAATAGGTTCCCTCGATTAAATAACACTTTTCGAAATTTCACAATTTGATCATAATTTCGGGTGCAATATTTGCAGCACATTTCATAAAAAAGATTATGAAAAAGAAAAAGATTTATTTATTCGTTCCATATCTGTTGGTTGCATTTTTACTTTCCTTTGTATTTTCACAATGTTCTTCTTCAAAAAGGGCGGTAAAATTAAGTTTCGGTGATATAAAGGGTATGGTCAATTCATCACAGTTTGTGTTTGTAGCAGACAGAGTAACTCCCTTGCGTGGGAGTACCAGATTTCTTACCTCCAGCTATGATGTGGTGGTTAAAAAGGACAGCCTTACCTGTTTTCTGCCTTTTTTTGGACAGGCTTTCCAGGCTCCAATGGATCTATCGAAAGGAGGCATTCAATTTACTTCTACCAATTTCTCCTACAACGTAAATCCTAAAAATACAAACCAATGGGATGTCCTCATAAAGCCTAATGACTATTCATCGGTGCAGCAATTGTATTTCAATATTTTTGATAATGGCAATGCCAATCTCAATGTGGTAAACACCAACAGGGATCCAATTTCATTTTCGGGTCATATTGAAAAAATAAAAAAATGAATTTTTAAATGGATCAGCAAACCGGAAAATATATTTTGATCGTTGGATTGATCATTGTGCTGGCTGGCATTATCATTTATTTTTTTCATGATTATTTTAAATGGGTAGGCAGGCTTCCGGGAGATATAAGAATTGAAAAAGGGAATTTTCGCTTTTATTTTCCATTAGCAACGATGATTGTTTTTAGTATTCTCGTTACGATCCTCGTCCAAATTTTTAAAAGATTTCTTTAATCATTTTTGCAATGAAATATTTTGTTGAAAAAGATCCAATAGTCAGGGATATATAAAAAGGACTAAGTGAAAATACCGTTTATTTGTTCGTTTGCTGCTGCATTTGGAATTATTGTCCCTGGTAACATATAAAAATTTGCCGGTAAATTGAATTTTAAGAAAATCCGGCATAATATTTATTACACTTTGATTATTGTTTATTATTAAATTTTTATATCATGACAAAGTATTCAAAAGCATCACAAAAAAAAGTAGAAAAGACAATGCATGAAATGCATGAGGGCAAATTAAAAAGTGGCCGTAGTGATAAAAAAGTTACCAATCCCAAACAAGCAATTGCCATTGGATTATCAGAGGCACGAGAAGAAGGAGATAAAGTCCCGTCGAAAAAGAAATAGCGTTGCCGGGGGGAAATCAGCTTTAAACATGAGCCATTCATAAAATATTTCCTTTCTTTCAATTTTGCTTTCATACTTTTATTCTTCAAAAAACAGAAAATGATTTTATGAAAAGGTTTATTTTATTGTCAACATTATTTTTTTTTACCGGCGTAAATTTTCTAAGTGCGCAAGAGTTGTATATGCCGCGTAACGTTCAAATTGCGGTTAAAAATGGTACCAGGACCTTAGATGGAAGCCCGGGTATCAATTATTGGCAAAATGGAGGGAAATATAATATTGAAGAAACAGTAACTCCTGAAACCAAGGTCGTATCAGGCGTTGAGCAGATTGTTTATTCCAACAATAGTCCTGACACCTTGAAAATTCTGGCTATTCGTTTTGTAAATAATGTACACAAACCTGAATCACCAAGGGGTAGTGAAGTAAATGATAATTTTTTTACAACCGGGCTGGATATTACTTCTTTCTCCGTAAATGGTGAAAACTATAATATTGACAGTAAAAATTGGGGAACCGTAGCTGCGGTTAGGTTAAAACAACCCTTGCTACCTCATTCATCTGCCCAATTAAATATTGCATGGAATTATCCATTATCAAAACAGGATGGCCGCGAAGGACAAGTAGATAGCACCACTTTTTATGTTGCCTACAGTTATCCACGTGTTTCAGTTTATGATGATTACAATGGATGGGATTTTTTGCCACACACTCTTCGACAGGAATTTTATAATGATTTTAATGATTACCAATTATCTATAAAAGTTCCCAAAGATTATGTAGTGTGGGCTACCGGTGATCTTTTAAATGCAGATGAAGTATTACAACCTGGTATAGCAAAGCGTTTGAAAGATTCCTATACTTCTAATGATGTAATTCATATTGCAGATTTTAATGAAATGCAACAACATAAAGTAACACTTCAAAATGATTGGAACACCTGGAAATTTTCTGCTGATCACATCACAGATGTTTGCTATGCTGTTAGTAAAAATTATGTTTGGGATGCTTCCAGCGCCCTGGTTGACTCAAAAGATAATCGTAGGGCGAGCATACAGGCTGCTTATAATGATACCGCAGAAGATTTTCATCATTCAGTAAAATGGGCACAGAATTCTTTGCAATATTTTTCTACAAAATGGCCCGGAGTTTCTTATCCATTTCCAAAAATGACTGCGTTTCAGGGTCATGCAGATATGGAATATCCTATGATGGTTAATGATGCTACAGTCAGTGATACCAGGAGGTTTGGCAATCAAGGTTTCAAGTTTGCTCAAATGGTACAGGATCATGAAATAGCACATACTTATTTTCCCTTTTACATGGGAACTAACGAAAAACGATATGCATTCATGGATGAGGGATGGGCTACCACTTTTGAATACCTGATAGGTGTGGATGAAAACGGAAAAGCGCATGAAGATTCTGTTTACAAAATGTTTAGGATTAATCGTTATATTCATGATCCTTCTGCAGAAGAGGATCAGCCAATCATCACTATGTCAACGCAGGTAAGCGGTGCGGGCTATGGCAATAATTCTTATGGCAAAGCATCCTTAAGTTATCTCGCCTTAAAAGATATGCTGGGCGATGCGACGTTCAAAAAAGCATTACATCATTACATGGATGAGTGGCATGGAAAACACCCGATTCCATGGGATTATTTTAATGCAATGAGTACTGGCTCCGGGCAAAATTTAAATTGGTTTTTTAATAACTGGTTTTTTACAAATAATTATATTGACTTAAAAATTGATACGGTTCAAAGAGAAAAAGATTTTTATACTGTAAAGGTAAAAAACGTTGGAGGCTTTGCCATTCCGTTTGATATAAAAATCATTTATGCAGATGGCCAAATAGCAATGCTGCATGAAACTCCGGCCATCTGGGAGAAAAACTCAAAAGAACAATTGTTTAAAATCTCATCAAAGAAAATTATTAAATCAGTTGAAGTAGATGGTGGTATTTTTATGGATTATACACCGGACGATAATATCTGGAAAGGATAATTTTATAAGAATTTATGTTTTGTTTTTCCGGCGTGAGTTTTCCTGCGCCGGATTTTTTATGTTTTCAAGCTCAACAAATGGGAAAAATAGGAATCCGCATTATTTGTTTGTTTACTCTACCTCATTAAGAACTCCAAAAAAAATCATAGTTCATTTTAGGATTGAAGAACTTATTTTTATAAACTATTTCCAGGCATACATTTCTTATTCATTC
>JGI20206J14855_1000581_pt1 | contig 12150 bp, 6 predicted proteins | sample NGESurdeep092012_6_FD_14855 | JGI IMG/M metagenome (IMG submission 14855) | reverse complement strand
TTCACCGGTGCACCCAGCACTTTGCGGATACCAATTTCTTTTCTTCGTTTTATCGCCATAAAACAAATCAATCCATACAAACCAAGACAAGATATGAAGATGGCCATTGCAGAAAACACTTTGAAGAGTTGAGCGAACTTGCTTTCCTGTTTGTAATAGTCAGCAATTGACTGGTCAAGAAAGTTATATTCGAATATATAGTCAGGGAAATTTTTGTTCCATATATCTTTCATTTGTGCAATGACGGATATTGACTTTGCCAGATTGATTTTGATATTGGCCATTCCATACGATCTTTTAATCGTAGTCATTACCACAGGGCCGATGGGATCGCGAAGTGAGGATCCATGAAAATCTTTTATGACACCTACTATAGGGCAGGTTTTACCGGCTACATTAATCATTTTTCCGATGGCTTTTTCAGGATTCTTAATACCCAGATTTTTTACTACTGTTTCATTTACTACAAATTCCCTTATGGTGTCAGAAGGGAAATATAATCTTCCCGCCACAAGAGAAAGATGATACAAATGGAAGAAAGCTGTATCAGCTGGCATCATACTTATAATCATATCAGGATTATTGGTGTGGTTTTCCGGAAGGCGCAAATCTGTGGCCCAGTTACCTTCAGTAAATGCAGGGGTAAATGAGCTGAAACTTACATCTTCAATGCCGTTTATATTTCGCAGTTCATTATTTAATAAATCCACTTTGGTTCGGCTCAGGCTATCTCGGGGAAAGTGGGCATCAATGACCGCTGTTTTATCAAATCCCATATCAGCAGTACGGAAATAATTCATTTGAGATACAATTACCAATGTGCCTATAATAAGCAATTGCGCAATTATAAATTGAAAAACAACCAAACCTCTTCTTAAAAAAACTCCTTTCTGATCCTTAGTGATAAAAGCGCCCTTTAAGACATTTACCGGTTTAAAGCCTGACAGCACCAGCGCAGGGTAAAACCCAGAAAAAAAAGTAACCAATAATAAAACGGCAACAATAAAACTGATGAATCCAAAATTCAGCAAACCACCCGTAGACAAATGAACATCGAGAAGATTGTTTACGAAAGGGAGGCATATAAAAACAATAAGCAGGGAAAGTATTAATGCCAGCACGGTGGTGACGCCCGTTTCGCCTAAAAATTGGAGGATAAGCTGACTGCGTTTACTCCCCAAAACTTTTCTTACTCCCACTTCCCGTGCACGATTCACAGATTGCGCCGTAGCGAGATTAATAAAGTTTACGCAGGCAATGATTATTAAAAACAAGCCAATCAGCTCCAGGCTGAAAATGTAGTCCTTACTGAAAGTAACTCCCGAAAAATTTCCGTACCGATTGTCGTAGTGAATTTCGTTTAATGGTTCGAGATATAGTCCGTAATTAGGATTAACCGGTTTTATATGCTTATCAACAAATTGTGCAAGCGATTTATTGAACTTGTCTTTTGCATCTTTATTATTAAGCTCAACAAAGCAATAATTATTATCGTCTATGCTTCCCCAATCATTCATATCGGTATTTTTTATGAGGGTGGCATATGAGATAACAACAGTCAGCGGAAAATCGGTATTGGCGGGAGGATTATCAAGGATTCCTGTTACTTTCATATCAGTACGATATATCTTCAGTGTCTTTCCCATTGCCTCTTTCCAATCGCCAAAATATTTTGTAGCCACATCCTTTGTAAGTAAAACCGTGTTAGGCTCACTGATGGCATTTGCTTTATTACCCATGGCTAAAGGAAAATGAAACATCTCAAAAAATTGAGGTTCAGCAACGAATGTTTTTTTCTCCTTAAATTTTTTTTCCACAGATCCATCGGGTGCCAATACATCCACCTGCACATCATTGTCTCCGTAAATTGCCGTTATATTTTTTACCTGGGGGAAATCGCTGCGCAATGCAAGTGTAACGGGAAATGGCACTCCTGTTCGGTATTCCTTATTTGTAGGATTATTTCCTATACGGACAACGCGATAAATGTTATTCTTATCCGTATGAAAATTATCAAAGCTCTGCTCATATTGAACCACAAAAAAGATTAAGAGAAATACAGCAAATCCAATGGCCAGGCCGACGATGTTAATAAATGAATTGCTTTTATATTTCAGCAAAAATCTGATGGCTGTTTTGAAATAATTTTTAAGCATAATTTTTATTTTCGTTTAATGATTTATGTTATACTCACTTTTAGTAAACAAACAAAAACTCAATATTCCTGTTTTCTTCATTAGCATATCAGCTAATTATCACATTAGCTAATTAATTCTATTCACTCCTCAAACTCTTCACAGGGTTTGCAATTGCTGCTTTTATTGCCTGGAAGCTTATCGTAACAAATGCAATAATTACTGCCGCAATACCTGCAAACACAAACATCCACCAGCTCAGTGCAGTCCGATATGCGAAGTCAGTCAGCCATTTATTCATAAAAAACCAGGCAACTGGTACGGCAATAATAAATGCCGTAAGTACCAGTTTTAAAAAATCTATTGATAGCAGATTAACAATGTTTGAAACACTGGCGCCTAAAACTTTTCGCACTCCAATTTCTTTTGTACGTTGAATAGTACTGTAAGATGACAAGCCAAGCAAGCCAAGGCATGAAATGAAAATGGCAAGGATGGCAAAGTTGAAAAATAAACTGCCAAACCTGTCATCGGCACGGTATTGCTTATCAAAGCTTTCATCTAAAAAAGTATAATCAAACGGGCGATTCGGAATGACCTGGTTCCATTTTGATTGTATTGCTTTTATAGTTGATGGTAAATTATTCGCTGAAACTTTTATTGAAAGCATTTGATAACCTCCCGGCTCTATTCTTAAAGACAAACCTTTTATAGGTTCCTGTAAAGCCTGGTAATGAAAGTCTTTTATTACACCGATAATTTTTCCTTTTCTGCCCCATTGATCAAAGTTTTTTCCTATGGCCTGTTCAGGTGAACTGTAGCCTAACATTTTTGCTGCTGTCTCATTTATAACCATTGCCTGCGTGGTATCAGTGCCAAAATCTTTAGAAAATCCACGTCCCGCAACAATCTTCATTTTATATTGGCTGATATAATTGAAGTCCACAAAGTAAACGTCAAGGTTAGTTGTTTGCATATCTCCCGCTTTATTTTGCACTTTTGAATAAGCAGTATTTACACCGCCTCCCGGAACACCGGACGAAAAAGAAGTTGAAAGCACTCCGGGAACTGATGCAAGAGATTGATTGAATGCGTCTTTATTTTTATCACCATTGGTATCTATTACTATTGTCTGATCTTTATTAAAACCAAGATCCTGCTTACGCATAAAATGTAATTGTGTATATACAATTACAGTACCTATGATCAATATAATAGAGATGGTAAATTGAAAAATAACAAGCCCTTTTCTTAATAGGATTCCTCTTGATCCCGATGCAAAATTACCTTTGAGTACATCTACAGGTTGAAAGGATGATAATACAATTGCCGGATATAACCCAGCAATAATTCCTATGCCCAATGCTATAAAAAATAAACTAATAATATAAAATGGGTGAGTAAAAAAAGCGGTACTTACCACCTTTCCTGCAAGTTGATTGAATAACGGTAATAATATGGAGCATAATAAAACCGCGACAATAAAAGACATAAAGCTAATGACCATACTCTCTCCAATAAATTGCTTTGCTAATTGAAATCTTCCGGCTCCCGAAACTTTACGGATACCCACTTCCCTGGCCCGTTCCGCGCTTCGCGCTGTGGTGAGGTTAATGAAATTGATACAGGCAATCAGTAAAATGAAAATGGCAATGATTGAAAAGATGTACACATTATTAATATTGCCGGTTTTACTGTCATCCCTTGTTGAATAGAGATATACACTTCTTAAAGGTTCCAGAAAAAAAGTATAACTCATTTGAGACTCCTTCAATCCTTTGCCGGCGTGGAGTTCAATAAACGCAGGGAATTTAGCAGCAAGCTTTTGGGGATTCGTGCGAGGCCTTAAAAGTAAATAGGTGGTCAAACTAAAATCTCCCCACTCGCTGTCTAATGATTGTTTGAAAATATCTTTCTGCGAAGACATAGATACGATCATGTCTGCCTTGATCTGGGAATTCTCCGGAATATCTTTCATTACACCGGTTATGGTTGCATTTAACGCATCGCCGGTGAGCCATACATTCTGGCCGACAGGATTGACATCACCAAAATATTTTTTTGCAGTTGTTTGCGAAAGCACAATGCTCATAGGTTCTTTCAAAGCTGTATTCTTATCACCATAGATCAATGGGAAATCAAAGATTTTAAACAAAGTAGAATCTGCCATGATGGTATTCTTCTCCTGGAATTTCTCGTTACCTTTTTTTACTAAAAGACTCTGGCCGCTGATTCGCACTGCTGATTCCACTTCTGGAAAATCCCTTTGCATATTGATAGCAACCGGAGCGGAAGTTGAGCTCCATTGAAGCAGGTCAGAAGGCGTTTTTATATCGGTGACCACCCTGTAAATCCGATCTGCTTTGGTGTTGAAAGAATCATAGCTGGTTTCAAAATGAACATACAGGTATATGAGAAAACAACCTGTAATTCCTACTGCCAGGCCCATAATGTTTATAAGGGAGAAAACTTTATGTTTCCAAAGGTTTCTGAATGCTATTTTGAAATAATTTTTTATCATTGATAATGCGGTTTGGGATTTACTACATGCATCTGCTCAAAAAATTAAGCCACATATTTAGCAATTGATATTCAATATTTTAGAATTTAAAATAAAATAAAACTGTTCGGTTTTGATACACCGTGTGCGCAGTTTTGATACAGGTAGGGCTTAAGGCATTTTCTCTAATAAAACCGGTTGCCGCTTTGAGATTATCCGCCTCGGTTCGTGTCCCAACGAACCGATTTAAAGTGAGGTTCGTGAGTACTCGAACCATGGCTGCGAGAAGTGACCATTGGAGTAAAATATTTTTCTCCGCCTCGGTTCGTGTCCTCACGAACCGATTTAAAAGTGTGGTTCTTGAGGACACGAACCATGGCTGCGAACGCACTGCGGCACAATCCTACTCGGAATGTAAACTTTCGGCCGGGTTTGCCAGTGCCGCTTTTATAGCCTGGAAACTCACAGTAATTAATGCAATCAATAAAGATCCAAATCCGGCGACAACGAAGATCCACCAACCAATGTTGATACGATAGGCAAAATGCTGCAGCCAGATATTCATTGCCCACCAGGATATAGGGAATGCAATAAACGCCGAGATAAGAATCAACTTTAAAAAGTCTTTTGATAACATGCCGACTATCATAGTAACTGATGCGCCCAGTACTTTGCGGATGCCAATTTCTTTGGTGCGCTGCTCGGCAGCATACGTTACCAATCCAAACAGACCGAGGCAGGCTATAAGAATTGCCAGGGTTGCAAATGAAATAAATATGTTCCCGGTTTTTTCTTCAGATTGATACATTTTGTTGAAATCATCATTCATAAAAGAATAATTAAATGGCTGCCCCGGAACCATGCTTTTCCATTTATTTTCTATCTGCGAAATCAAACCCCCGAGGTTAGAGGTGCTTACACGAAGAGCCATACTTCCTTCCTGCTTTTTATAAAATAAAGCCAGAGGCGTTACCAAATCACGTAATGAATTAAAATTGAAATCTTTTATCACCCCCACTATATGGTATTTAGAAAGGTCTTTCGAATTTTGGATATTCGCAAAAGTATATACGGCTTTATTAATAGGGTCAGCAAATCCCAATAATTTTGCTGCCGATTCATTTATAATTATTCCGGAAGAATCAGTTAAAAAATCTTTTGAAAAATTTCTTCCTTTAATGATGTGCATGTCAAGCGTTGGGATATAATTTTCGTCCACATCCCACATTTGCATAGAAACCGCCGTCTTTGCGTCGGGAGTTGATTCAGGAAATAATGGGTTGTCGTTCCTCCAGTCTGAAGTGGGTAAATATCCCGTCATTGTTGCATTTTGTACGCCATGTATTTGTAAAAGCTCATCTTCAAAAACTTTTGCACTATTACCCAGCGGGCTGGTATCTTTAAGAATTAAAACATGGCTTCTGTTATATCCTAAGTCTTTATTGTGAATATATTTTAATTGATTGTAAATAACGAGCGTGCCAATAATTAATGAAATCGAAATAAAAAACTGAAAGACTACCAGGCCACTCCTCAACGGGCTGTTCTTAAAACCTTTAGCCAGTTTACCTTTCAGAACATCAATAGGTTTGAAGGAGGAAAGAAAAAACGCCGGGTAGCTTCCTGCAATTACGCCCACCACCACCATCAAACCAATGAGAGCCGGAAATAACCAGGGATTTGAAAATACTGCCGGTGAAAATTGTTTGCCCGACAATTGATTAAAATAAGGCAGCATCAGCAATACTATAATTATGGCAAGCAATAACCCGATAAAACAGATCAGGATTGATTCAATTAAAAATTGCGTAACCAGGTTTTTCTTTAAGGATCCGAGTACTTTTCTTACTCCTACTTCTTTGGCACGGTTAGAAGATCGGGCAGTAGAAAGGTTCATAAAATTGACACAGGCAATCAATAAAATAAGTAATGCTATAAAAGAAAAAATGTAAACATATTCGATATTTCCGTTGATACCTAACTCACCGGATTTATTGGAATGCAGATGGATACTGGTCAGCGGCATTAAATTATAAGTATCATAATCGCCGTTTTTTGTAAATTGATCCATTGAAATATTCATTATTTGTTGCACCTGTGGCCCTAAGTATTTAATAACCATAGCGCCGAATTGCGATTGCAGTTTTTTAGGATCAGCTCCCTTTTTCAATAAAATATATGTATTGAAATTATTACTCACCCAATTGTTTTGCCTGCTCTCAGGTAAAGTGGATAGTGAGACAAAGAAGTCAAAATTAAAATGTGATTGAAGAGGAATATCTTTTATAACTCCTGTTATTTTAAAATTATCCGTATCATTGATTAATAAATTTTTCCCTACTACATCGGTCGAATTAAAATATTTTTTTGCAGTCGTTTCAGTTATCACTACGCTCTTTGGTTCTACAAGAGCCGTTTTGGGATCGCCATCAATCATTGGAAATGTGAATACATCAAACAAAGAGGAATCTGCATAAATGACTTTGTCTTCACTTATATTTTGAGTGCCCTTTTTTACTAAAAAACCTCCATTATTCCGAAAACGTACATATTGTTCTACTTGTGGAAAATCGTTCTTCAAAGTTGGCCCCATAGGGTCTGGCGATTGTGCCAATACAAAATGATTGCCACCAAATTTTATATCCCCATCAACCCGATAGATCCTGTCAGCTTTCGTGTTGAATTTATCATAGCTTAATTCATCAGCTACATAGAACAACATCATCAGGCATGTAGCCAATCCAATGGCGAGGCCTACGATATTGATTGCAGAAAACCCTTTGTTTTTCCAAAGGTTTCTGAATGCGATTTTGAAGTAATTTTTTATCATAAAATAATTTTATAGATTTACTTTTTGTTTGATCATACATAATTGTTGGCTCCGATTCACTGCTCTCTAAAATTTTAAAAGCTTTATTCAATAAACAAATAAATAGGTATGATTCTTCTTTTTTGTGATTTCTATATTTAGTATTAAGACAATATTGAGCTGCCAACATAATGCCCAAAATTTTCCTATTGACTAATAACGATTTATACTTTTATGGATTTATTTAGTGTACGGTTTTGATGCAGTTAGTGTATCATTTTGAAGCAGAATTTGACTAAGCTTTATGATGTAAGAAGGTGCTAAAACACCTCCGCCTCGGTTCGTGCAGACACGAACCGATTTAAAAAGTGTGTTCGTGAGACACGAACCATGGCTGTGAGAGGGTTTTAAGAGTCATTCTCTGCAGCATAGAAGTCATGAAATAGCAAAAAACACGGCGTGAAATGATGATTGTATACATGTAAATGACCTAAGTATATATGTATATGACCCAAATATACATGTATATGACCTAAATATACATGTATGTTGGTCATAGTATACATGTAAATGACCTAAATATACATGTATGTTGATCATAGTATACATGTAAATGACCTAAATATACATATATGTTGACCATAGTATACATGTAAATGACCTAAATATACATGTATGTTGACCATAGTATACATGTAAATGACCTAAATATACATATGTTGGCCATAGTATACATGTATGTTGGTCATATTGTGTTGGCAGTGATTTACAATGACCCCCGGTCTGGTAAGGTTGTGCTTAGCGGATTGGCGCAAGCGTCCCTTGTGCTATAATTAAAAATTAAGTTTGTATTTTCACTTTAATATAAACGACACAAGCGGATCTTGCGCCAACATGAGGCGTTACAGGCCGGAATGTTTATTAAATTTGCAACAGGAACATCTGCGAAACTGTTTTCTTATGAATAACAAAAAAACAATGGTGAAAAAACCATCTATTTTTTATTACCGGCTTGTAACCGTGCCAAAAGTAATCAAGTATTTTTTTATTATAGCCGCTTCTTCTGTATTATTAATAGAACTACTGTTTAAGCGTTTTCCTGCACCATCACATACTTTTTTTGCAGCAGGTGATATTTATCTAAAATTATGTTACTCGATTTGCGCCGCAATAATATTTTATTTTATTAATCAACATTTGCCCAGGCAAAAAAGAAAAGCCAAAGCAGTAGTACTAATTAGTAATGCGCTATTCATGATTCAATTAGAAGTATATGATTTAATCAGAACTGTAGTTGGTGAGTTGGATGATAAAGGAACAGAAGAAGAAAAGCACAAATTAGTTGATGAAGCATGCAAAAAGTTCAACCCTTTACATCCAATATTCAATCGTGAATCAGCTATACCTTTTGCTGATTGGTATGAATATATCAATTATAAAGCAAAAAGAATAAAAACCCATACTAAAGATATGTTGCTGATGTATGATTTAATTGAACCTGAGCTAATGTACATTCTTTCAGTAATTCAAAATGAAGTAAGCAGAAGTTTAGAACTTGAAAGGAAACGTTATTCAAATACCAATATTGAATTTATGAGTCATGCACTTTGGAAATTGTATGTTGATTGCAACTATGTTTTTCGATGCAGAGGCAAATACTATTTTTTAGCTGAACGGGAACATCATTATTTATTTAGAAAGCATAAGGAAGCATACAGATACTTTCCAGAAGCAAAAAAGTAATAATTTCATCCCCATTTGGCTTAAGGTTGTTCTTAGTGGATTAGCGCAAGCATCCTTGTGCTATAATTAAAAATTAAGTTTGTATTTTCACTTTAATATAAACGACACAAGCGGATGCGCCAACATGGGGAAATTAATTTCTCTCGATAAATTTGACTCTTCAGGTAATAAAATTAAGTAATGATTATAGAAGCAATATCTGTTGTATTCTTTTTTGTAATGGCTTATGCGATATACCCGGTAACTAATTAAATAAGTATGAAGATTAGAATTAGACTTTCCATTCTTTGTGTTATTGGTATCATTAGCTGTAAGCAAAATATTAATAATATAAGAGACGAAAAGAATTATATTTTATTTAAAACAGATTCATTTCATCACGTAATTGCTTCTAAAATATTAATAAATAAATATGATGATTCAATGCATCTCATCTTATTGTTCTCGGGGGATGGCAAATTATTATCAAAAAGCTTTTTTAAGAATAAGTTGCGTGATGGAATTTATCAAACTTTTTATTATAATGGAAATTTAATGAATTTGGAGTTTTATAAAAAGGGGATAAAAGATGGAATACAAAAGGAATATTATCCTAACGGGAAATTAAAAGAAACAGAGAATTATACAAATGGAAAATTAATTTCTCTAGATAAATTTGACTCTTCAGGAAATAAAATTAACCAATGATTATAGAAACAATATCTGTTGAATTCTTTTTTATAACTCAGCCGATGCCAGTGTTCCATTAAAAAATTAATGCCGTCGTCTTGTCTCTGACAAACGACATCAATGTATTCGCATCTTTCTTTTTATTTCATAGATTAGCATTATCAATCAACATTTTCCAATTGAAGGATCGCAGTTTTTTTTGAAACATGATTGTCAAAGGGGTTTCTTACAAACCTCAAAACGGTTATGAGTTCCTGGATCAGAAACGAAAAAGAAAAGTACGAAATGAAAAACTAATTCATAAGTTTGATATCAAAATAAATGACTTGGGTTTGCAGGCTTGACTTTCAACGGCCTGCAAAACGTTAGTCAGAATTCTGTTGGATACTTCACAATTCAAAACATCTTTATGAATAAATTCGCCAAAACTTTTTCGTCACCACTTTTACTGTTATTTTTCTGTGTTCAAACCTGTGTTCTATATGGGCAAACAGCTCAAAAATATTCTAAAGAGGTAGAGACAAAAATTGCAAAAGTTGTGAATAATTTGCGTGGATGGGTGCAAATAGAGAATGCGCCTCTTAAATGGACACTTGCCGACAGGATGAAATTTTATCACATCAATGGAATTAGTATAGCAGTAATCAAAAATTATAAAATTGAATGGGCAAGAGGATATGGTTGGGCAGATAGTGCCGAACAACGACCAGTAACAACGGCTACATTATTTCAGGCGGGTTCAATAAGTAAATCACTGAATGCAGTTGGTATCTTAAAATTAGTTCAGGAAGGTAAATTGAGTCTCGATTCGGATATTAATGTCTACTTGAAATCATGGAAATTTCCCTACGATTCATTATCTAAGAGAAAAAAAATAACACTTTCTAATTTGTTGAGCCATACAGCAGGGTTAAATGTCCATGGATTTCTAGGCTATGAAAAAGGTAATAAAATACCTACACTTATACAAATTTTAAACGGTGAAAAACCTGCTAATAGTAAAGCAGTTCGTTCAATGTTTGAGCCATCACTCAAATATGAATATTCGGGCGGAGGAATAGAAATATCCCAATTGATATTACAAGACATAACAGGGAAGCCTTATGATGAATACATGTGGCAAAATGTACTAAAGCCCATGGGTTTAATTCATAGTTTTTACACGCAGCCACCACCTGCTGACAAATTAAACTTGCTGGCAACAGGTTACTACAATGACGGAAAAGAAGTAAAAGGGAAATACCACATTTATCCGGAGCAGGCAGCAGCAGGCTTATGGACGAACCCTACTGATTTGGCTCATTATGTTATTGAGACACAATTATCTTTTCAGGATAAAAGTAATAAAGTGCTTTCCCAAAAAATAACTAAACTTATGCTTACTCCTTACATAGATAGTTCTGCTGCATTAGGAGTGTTTATTACTAAGCAAGGAAGTAAAAAATATTTTGGCCACGAAGGAACGGACGAAGGCTTTGTCAGTCAATATTATGGAAGTACCCAAAATGGTAATGGAGTGGTGGTAATGGCAAATACTTATAACACGCGTATTTTCGATGAAATAATTAATAGCGTAGCTTCTGTTTATAACTGGAAAGGTTTTTATGCTCCAAAAATTAAAAAGGTTGTAACTGTAAATAATGAAATTTTGAAATCTTATGTAGGAAAATATAAGTTACGTGACGACACGCTTATTGTTACCCTGGAAAATAAAAATTTGATGATAAGGTTTAACCAAAGGGAAAAATACAAAGCGTACTTTACCTCCGATTCTGATTTTTTTATGATAGCAGCATTTAATTCAGAACAAAAATTTACCAGGGATAGTCAAAATAAAGTAGATGGCTTTCACATCAATAGTAATGGCTATAAGATGAATGCTGTTAAAATAGAATAAGGAAAAATCCCTACAACAGTGGGCTTGCTGCTATGCAGGCAGACTTGCAAATACTGATCATTTTGTTTGCTATTAGCTGCAGTCCGGGCAGCACTTTCATTATTCATCTTTTGTACATATCTTCATCAACAGTTTTTTAATTTTCAGCCGATGCCGGTGTTCCATTAAAAAATTAATGCCGTCGTCTTGTCTCTGACAAACGACATCAATGGATTTGCATCTTTCTTTTTATTTCAGAGATTAGCATTATCAATCAACATTAGCAGGTCTAAAAATTATCTATTGAACTATGAATCATAATGGGTGCATTTCAAAATGTCGCAGTTTTTTAAGCGGCGGCTTTAAAATTAGTCTTAACCATCCTTATTATTTTCTCCCATTGTCCATTCATCCTTAT
>JGI20206J14855_1000577_pt1 | contig 12197 bp, 11 predicted proteins | sample NGESurdeep092012_6_FD_14855 | JGI IMG/M metagenome (IMG submission 14855) | reverse complement strand
TCCGGCAGCCGATTCCGCGGGGATCACGTGGCTACGACTGGACGGACAATTGCTGCGAGCTGACTCCTTAGCCTGAGCCGCGGCAACGTCTAATTCGCCGCCACACGGGGCTTTGGCGAGTCACGTTCCTGTGCGCCAACGGGTTGGGCCTTCACTCTTTCGAATAGTGGACCCCGCTGCCATCCGATGAGCCGCATTTGTCCGAACATCTATCCGAACGGTTCGGGCTCATTTGTCCAAATGCCGCATGGTGGGGCTAGTAAGAATCGAACTTACGACCTCGTCATTATCAGTGACGCGCTCTAACCGACTGAGCTATAGCCCCGTAGGGGTACCAATCTACACCAGCCTCAGACGTGCTTTAGGTGGCCGAAGGATTCCAATACTTTGAGGACAACGATTGACTGGCTGTGCCGAGGAGCGTGCCTTCGCGACTCCAGAGAAAACCTGTTCCTTGCGAAAAGCCGCCCGAGAGAGCGTGCATGTGAATTTCAATGAGAACCCATTCTGTGGGCTTGAGCGTCGCGACGCGAATCGTGTTATCGAGGCTTCGTCCCATGGTGTGACGCCCGAGAGGCTGCGTCGCCCCACCTGAAACGAAGTCGCCAAAGATCGCGAGTGTGGCGGCTGAAGGATCGAGGTGGTTCGGGACGCGGGCCCAGACCGCGGAGACCGGCGAGCCAGGCGTGGTGATGTTTTCGCGAATGGTTTGGCCAATGGCCGTACGCGTTTCGATGTAGTTGAAGATCGAGTTATCGAATCGACGGAGTGGTTCTCGCGGTGGACAGTCTTCTGGCGCGGGCACGTCGGGCATGTGCATCCATGGCGTGGGCGACGTGAGTTCACCTGTTCCAAGAGCCGCGTTCGTCGTCAGAATCTCACGATCGTCGACGTAGGTGGTTGCGCGAGCTTGGGTGACGCGATTACCAACGACGGCCAGGTCGACGACGACGCTGACGTCGGCGCCTAGGGGCGCGAAGGAAAGATAGTGGGCCGCTGCGTAAATAGTTGGACGGCCGCTGGCCTCTTCGAGGGCAACGATGCCAGAGGCTAAACCGCAACCACCAAAGAGAAACTTGCCTGGCGTTATGAGTCGCTCGGTGACTTCGAAACGCCAGGTCGTCTCATCTACTCGACGTATGTTGAGAAACTCTTTGACGTCCACGATGAGCGAGGCTACTGGCAAGTCTGCGTCGGTGACGGTTGCGGTGTTCGAGAACGGGCAGACTTGTCCGGTGATTGATCCCCGCTTTATCTATCTCGCACTCGCGCTCTCGGCATTTGGCGGCGCCATGTACGTGCGTGACACGCTTCGAGGCGACACGTCACCCAATCGCGTCACGTGGTCGTTGTGGGGACTTGAGGGAGTTCTTGCCTTCGTCATTGAACGCCAACAGCACGTTGGACTCGCGTCGTGGATGACGCTCATGCTGGGTTTTGTGCCCATCGTGGTGGTGATGTCGTCATTCCGTAACCCTCACAGCGTCTGGAAGATCCGTCCGTTTGACATTTTTTGTGGGGCCATCTCGCTCGCTGGATTGGCATTCTGGGCTTTCGTCAATGAACCAACGATTGCGCTGATCTCCTTTGTCTGTGCCGATCAAATCGCCGCGCTGCCGACCCTACGAAAGGCTTGGCTCGCGCCGAGTACCGAGTCCCCCATCGCGTTCTTTATGGGTTTTTTGAACTGCACGATCACCGTGCTCACGTTGAAGGTCTTCACCTCGGCTGGCGTGCTCTTTCCCGGTTGTATCGCGGTAACGGATTTCGTCTTGACGTTGGTGATCATCTCCAAAGTCGGACCTCGTTTTCGAGGCGAATCAGTAAGTTTGCCTCCGGTTCGCGCGTAGACGCGGACGCGGTCTGCTCGAGTATCGAGCCGTTTGGTACAATGGAACCCCTGCGGGGATGTAGCTCAGTTGGTAGAGCGCGGGCTTTGCAAGCCTGAGGTCGTGGGTTCGATCCCCATCGTCTCCACTTTGTTTTGTAGCCAGGTCTCGTGTCGACGTGGGTGAACTAGTGGCTAACTCTTTTCGAGGCTTTGGTAGTGCTCGCGCCAGATGACTCGATAGACGAATGTTGAGAAACTCTTTGACGTCCACGATGAGCGAGGTTACTGGCAAGTTCGCGTAGTGGACAGTGACGGTGTCGGATAGCGGGCAGACTTGTCCGGTGATTGATCCACGTTTTATCTATCTCGCGCTCGCGCTCTCGGCATTTGGCGGCGGCGTCTACGTGCGCGACACACTTCGTGGAGACACGTTACCCAATCGCGTGACGTGGTCGTTGTGGGGGCTTGAGGGAGTTCTCGCCTTCGTCATTGAGCGCCAACAGCACGTTGGTCTCGCCTCATGGATGACGCTGATGCTGGGTTTTGTGCCCATCGTGGTGGTGATTGCGTCGTTTCGCAACCCTCGCAGTGTCTGGAAGATCGGCCCGTTTGACATTTTTTGTGGGGCAATCTCGCTCGCCGGATTGGCGTTCTGGGCCTTCGTCAATGAGCCAACTATCGCGCTCGTCTCCTTTGTCTGTGCCGATCAAATCGCCGCGTTGCCGACACTACGAAAGGCTTGGCTCGCACCAAGCACCGAATCGCCCATCGCGTTCTTCATGGGTTTTCTCAACTGCGCGATCACCGTACTCACGTTGAAGGTCTTTACCTCGGCCGGCGTGCTCTTCCCCGGTTGTATTGCCGTGACGGATTTCTTCTTGACCTTGGTGATCATCACCAAGGTCGGACCCCGTTTTCGAGGCGAGTCAGTCGTTACAACTCCCGTTCGCGCCTAGAGCGCGAACGCTGTCGGCTCGAGTATCGAAGTGTTTGGTAGAATGGAGTCCCTGCGGGGATGTAGCTCAGTTGGTAGAGCGCGGGCTTTGCAAGCCTGAGGTCGTGGGTTCGATCCCCATCGTCTCCACTTTTCACCACGTCAACTATTGGCGTGGTGTCCGTTACTAGCTCTCTTCGACGCTCTGGTAGTGCTCGCGCCAGATCAATCGATAGACCCGAGTCTTGCGAGGTATTGATCGCAGGCCCGGAATAAAGGGTGTGAGTAGAAGTCCGGCCGACAGAGCCATCATGAGTCCCCACACACGTCTAATTCGCCGCCACACGGGGCTTTGGCGAGTCACGTTCCTGTGCGCCAACGGGTTGGGCCTTCACTCTTTCGAATAGTGGACCCCGCTGCCATCCGATGAGCCGCATTTGTCCGAACATCTATCCGAACGGTTCGGGCTCATTTGTCCAAATGCCGCATGGTGGGGCTAGTAAGAATCGAACTTACGACCTCGTCATTATCAGTGACGCGCTCTAACCGACTGAGCTATAGCCCCGTAGGGGTACCAATCTACACCAGCCTCAGACGTGCTTTAGGTGGCCGAAGGATTCCAATACTTTGAGGACAACGATTGACTGGCTGTGCCGAGGAGCGTGCCTTCGCGACTCCAGAGAAAACCTGTTCCTTGCGAAAAGCCGCCCGAGAGAGCGTGCATGTGAATTTCAATGAGAACCCATTCTGTGGGCTTGAGCGTCGCGACGCGAATCGTGTTATCGAGGCTTCGTCCCATGGTGTGACGCCCGAGAGGCTGCGTCGCCCCACCTGAAACGAAGTCGCCAAAGATCGCGAGTGTGGCGGCTGAAGGATCGAGGTGGTTCGGGACGCGGGCCCAGACCGCGGAGACCGGCGAGCCAGGCGTGGTGATGTTTTCGCGAATGGTTTGGCCAATGGCCGTACGCGTTTCGATGTAGTTGAAGATCGAGTTATCGAATCGACGGAGTGGTTCTCGCGGTGGACAGTCTTCTGGCGCGGGCACGTCGGGCATGTGCATCCATGGCGTGGGCGACGTGAGTTCACCTGTTCCAAGAGCCGCGTTCGTCGTCAGAATCTCACGATCGTCGACGTAGGTGGTTGCGCGAGCTTGGGTGACGCGATTACCAACGACGGCCAGGTCGACGACGACGCTGACGTCGGCGCCTAGGGGCGCGAAGGAAAGATAGTGGGCCGCTGCGTAAATAGTTGGACGGCCGCTGGCCTCTTCGAGGGCAACGATGCCAGAGGCTAAACCGCAACCACCAAAGAGAAACTTGCCTGGCGTTATGAGTCGCTCGGTGACTTCGAAACGCCAGGTCGTCTCATCTACTCGACGTATGTTGAGAAACTCTTTGACGTCCACGATGAGCGAGGCTACTGGCAAGTCTGCGTCGGTGACGGTTGCGGTGTTCGAGAACGGGCAGACTTGTCCGGTGATTGATCCCCGCTTTATCTATCTCGCACTCGCGCTCTCGGCATTTGGCGGCGCCATGTACGTGCGTGACACGCTTCGAGGCGACACGTCACCCAATCGCGTCACGTGGTCGTTGTGGGGACTTGAGGGAGTTCTTGCCTTCGTCATTGAACGCCAACAGCACGTTGGACTCGCGTCGTGGATGACGCTCATGCTGGGTTTTGTGCCCATCGTGGTGGTGATGTCGTCATTCCGTAACCCTCACAGCGTCTGGAAGATCCGTCCGTTTGACATTTTTTGTGGGGCCATCTCGCTCGCTGGATTGGCATTCTGGGCTTTCGTCAATGAACCAACGATTGCGCTGATCTCCTTTGTCTGTGCCGATCAAATCGCCGCGCTGCCGACCCTACGAAAGGCTTGGCTCGCGCCGAGTACCGAGTCCCCCATCGCGTTCTTTATGGGTTTTTTGAACTGCACGATCACCGTGCTCACGTTGAAGGTCTTCACCTCGGCTGGCGTGCTCTTTCCCGGTTGTATCGCGGTAACGGATTTCGTCTTGACGTTGGTGATCATCTCCAAAGTCGGACCTCGTTTTCGAGGCGAATCAGTAAGTTTGCCTCCGGTTCGCGCGTAGACGCGGACGCGGTCTGCTCGAGTATCGAGCCGTTTGGTACAATGGAACCCCTGCGGGGATGTAGCTCAGTTGGTAGAGCGCGGGCTTTGCAAGCCTGAGGTCGTGGGTTCGATCCCCATCGTCTCCACTTTTGAACACGTCGACTAGTGGCGTGGCGTCCGCTGCTAGCTCTCTTCGACGTTTTGATAGTGCTCGCGCCAAATCAAGCGATAGACCCGGGTCTTGCGAGGTATTGATCGCAGGCCGGGGATGAAGGGCGTGAGAAGAAGTCCGGCCGAGAGCGCCATCATGAGGCCCCACACGAGAACGTCGCCGTTGCCGCTGCTATTGAAGGGCGCAACCTGATACCAGAAGGTGTACAACCACAGCCAGGCCTGGCCGGGGTAGTTGCCTGTCTCGTTCATCATGCCCCACTGGTCGCCAGTGAGGTGTTGACGCGCTGCTTGGTTCGCTAAGTAGCTACCGTCAGCCAAAAACAAGAGCGGCAGCGTGTAGTCCGTGGTGTAGAAACCTGCTTGGGTCACGAGTGCCTGATCGAGCGCGCCCGATTGGGCCATCTGGGTGAGATCGTCGATGAACAGGGGAACGGGGCCTACGTTCGTGGCGTTGACGACTATTTGTCTGTTTGCGAAGGTCATCGTGCTCGAGGCCTTCGTGTAATTCGTCACCCAACTCGTACGCGTGGAGGGCGAAGCGTTCTTCCACTGCTTGAGAGCTTGCGTCAAAAGAGGCTGGTCGGGGAGGGCCTTCAGTGGATCGATGACGAAGTCCGTCACGGTATTGACCGGGATTCGAACGCCGACCCACTTGGCGAGCTTGAGTGGTCCAAGGGCCTGGCCGCTGGACCCGGTGTTATAGGGCGCGCCGTACTGGGCGACGCCCGACGTTCCGTTCAACTCACTCAGTGCTGTCACCGCGAAGTCGACGGGCGTAGCGTTCGACCAGGTCTTGATCGTGATCGCTGGGTCGTCAGGGGAGCCAAAGAAAACGGCCAGGACCACGGTGAGGAGTGCCACGACGACCAAGGCAATGGTGGCTTCTTTCACGATGTCGTAGGGGCTGTAGCCGCCCTTCCATGGCTCGGCGTCAACGTCGGGACGAAAGTTCTTTTTGCTCATGCGCTGACCTTGGCTTGCTCTTCAAAGGGAGGTACGACGCCCTTGACGCGTACAAGCAGTACGTGCAACGCCGTTAAGAGAACCGCGACCAGTGGCAAGAGCACGATGTGCCACATCAACATCTGACCCATGTTCAAAACATTGAAGTAGGCCCCCGCTCCGGTGGCGTTGATGCCGTCTTTGGCCTGGGTTGCAATCCATTGCGAGTCAAAGTTGCTCTGGCTGACGTAGCCAGTAAACGCGGTGGCGATCGACACCAGGAAGGTCACGACGCCAGTCATCCAGGTGATTGAACGGCCCCCGCGCCAAGCCGCCATGAAGTACTTTCCCCAAAGGTGCACGACCATGGCGAAGAAGAAGATCTCGACGCTCCAGAGGTGCAATGAGTTCACGAAGTGGCCGACCGACGAGGTGTGCCACCACTGGGGACCGCGAATAGCCAGCACGCAACCCGAGGCAATGACGACCATCAACGCTGACAACGTCGTCACGCCAAAGACGTAGATCCACGATGACACGTAGGTTGGCTGGTTGTCGGGCAATAACTTCTCGGGCGGTAGAAGACGGACGAAGCGTCGTCGCAGGCGCGTCGTCCACTGACGCTCAATCTCGCTGTAACTCATCGGTTCTCCCTACGACGGCGTCGTCCTGGGAAGGGCGCGACGAGAGCGGTAATGAACGTGATCACCATCAAGACAATGACGCTCAGGTTGGCCACACTGATTTGAATGAAATGCCAATGGATGTAGTGGCCGAGTGTGGTGAGCGGAAAAATTGCCGCAAAGTTTATGAACGACGACACGCGTACTCCCTCTCTATAACTTCGATAACTCTCACAGAAATATGGTGCCCATGCCTAGGGACGTAAGTCCCTAATTCAGAATCGCCACGCAGTCTTCTCCGTGTTCACGAGGACCGAGGGTCTGGAATCATCGTCCCTAGAAGTCTAAGCCATCTTCATGTGAGAGATGGGAAGAGGGCTCGAGTTGAAACGTTGCGTGCTCAACTCGAAAGTGCTCCGTTAAGCACTTTTGCAAAGCGTCGAGGATGCGCGGTGCGTGGCCGCCCGCAAAACAACGATCATCCACGACGACGTGGGCTGAGAGTGTGGGTAGTTCTGAAGTCACCGTCCAGGCATGGAGATCGTGGATATCTACTACGTGCTCCACTTCGAGCAGGTGGGCGCGCACGTCGGCGAGATCAAGATTGTCCGGCGTGCCTTGAAGAAGAATCTTCCCGGCGTCGCGCAGTAAGCCCCACGAGGTTCGAATCATAAGGAGCACCACGAACAGTGAGGCCAAGGCGTCAGCGCGCTCCCATCCCGTGAACACGATCACGAGACCAGCTATTGCCGTTCCGATGAAGGCGAAGAGGTCGGTAAGAACGTGAAGAAAAGCACTGCGAATATTGAGACTTCGCTGATTGGCCTTGGAGAGTATCCACGCGGCAAGACCGTTAATCGACACCCCGAGGATCGCGACCACGAACACCAGGCCGCCGGTGACGTGGTGAGGCGACACGAGTCGTTGAACGGCTTCAACGCCGATCAAGAGCGCCACGGCGACGAGCGTGACGCCGTTTGCCGCCGCGGAAAGAATCTCCGCGCGCCTAAGACCGTATGTCCAGCGTCCCTGAGCGGGTCGTTTGGCCAGACGAAGCGCCCAGGCGCTCGTGGCGAGAGCCGCGACGTCAATCAGCATGTGGCCGGCATCGGCTAAGAGCGCGAGCGATGAGCTAAGTATCGCCGCCACGATTTCAATGATGAGAAAGACGCTGAGGAGTGCCAGTGAAGCTATGACAAAGCGAATGTCAGCGTCGGCAGTGACGCCATGGGTGTGATCTCGACGCTGCCCGTTTTCAGCCACGTACGTCGGCGGTCGCCGAGAGCGACGCGTTTTCGTTGATTCGTCTCGTCCCAGGTTCGCGATCGCGCGCGGTCTGACGGAAATTGAATTGCACGAGTCCGATAGTTAAGGCGACCGCGCCGAACACGTGAATCTCAACCAGCCACGCAGGTACGTGCGAGAGGTACTGAGTGACGCCTATCACTGCTTGCGCGAGTGAGACAAAAACGAGTCGTCGAACGCCGATGATGAGCGCGTTAGGAGCGCCGCTCTTCCATATTGCGACGAGTAGTCCGGTCACGAGCCCGATGAAGAGTACGGCGGCGAGCGAATGTACCCAGGCCGCCGAAGAAAAGGCGAAAGGCAGCCGTCGCGCGACGAGTTGGCCTTGAGATCCACCGGCATGTGGCCCCGACCCCGTCGTAGCGGTACCGGTAAGAAGGAGGACGAAAAAGGGTAACCAGAGCGCCTGAGCGATGAAGCGAAAATTGGGATCGCGCACGTCGCCTCGCGCACCGTCGCCGTAGACGTACTTTGAGCGGTGATAGAGCGTCGCTGCTACTACCACCGTCGCGAGACTAAGCAGCATATGAAGCGACACGAGATAAGGGTTGAGCTTGGAGTACACGACGAGGCCACCAAGAACGGCGTCGGCGACGATGCCAAGGACTAAAGAACCCGACAGGACGACGAGGTCTTTTCGCCGACGCTGACGGAGTAATGCAGCGACAAAAGTGGCACCAACGATAACGACGAGCGCGATGGTTACCAGTCGATTTCCGAACTCAATTTTCGAATGGATACTCGACGAACTGGTGATGTGATGCTTGAAACACGTAGGCCAGTCGGGACATCCGAGCCCAGAGCCAGTGAGGCGAACGGCCGCACCACTAAGGATAATGAGGACCATTGACAAGAAGGACGCGAACGCGAACCAACGAAATACTGGAACGGTCACGCGTTGGCGTGTCGAAGAAAGCACCTCCCTAGCCTAGGGAGTTGCGGGACCCGTAGAATGGCTCTCGTGACTATCTCCGCGGCTCCGTCGCACTCAACCGTTGAGGTCTTGAAGGGTTACCTAGCCCTCACCAAGCCGCGCATCATTGAATTACTTCTCGTGACCACGATTCCCACCATGATCGTGGCGGCGAACGGTATTCCCGGTCTGTGGCTCATCGTGGCGACGCTAATTGGCGGCACGCTCGCTGCCGGAGGCGCGAACGCCTTCAATATGGTGATCGACCGCGATATCGACGCGATCATGGAGCGCACCAAGAGGCGTCCTCTTGTGACGGGCGTTATGTCAGCTCGATCAGCGGCGCTCTTCGCGGGCGCACTGGAAATTGTGGCGTTTGCGGTGCTCGCGATCTGGGTCAACCAACTTTCCGCGTGGCTGGCCATGTCCGCAACTGCCTTCTACGTTGTCGTGTACACGTTGATACTTAAGCGTCGGAGCAAGCAAAATATCGTCATTGGCGGAGCCGCGGGCGCGGTTCCCGTGCTTATTGGTTGGTCGGCGGTGACGAACTCACTTGGTTGGACACCGGTGCTCTTGTTTCTGGTTATTTTTATTTGGACTCCGCCGCACTTCTGGGCGCTCGCGGTTCGATACCGCGACGACTACGCAGCTGCTCACGTGCCGATGATGCCCGTGGTGGCGTCACTGCGTCGCACGACACTCGAGATACTTGTGTACACCGTGGTGATGTGGGCACTGACGCTGTTGATTGGTCCGAGCGCTCACCTCGGTTGGGTCTACGCCATATCGGCCACGGTTCTCGGGGCCATGTTCACCTTCTACGCCTTTCGACTCTTTAAGCACGCGCGCGTGGGCAAAGCAGACGTGGGCGAAGCGATGCGGCTCTTCCACTTTTCGATTACGTACCTCACGGCCCTGTTCATCTTGATGGCGGTTGACGTTCTTGTCCGAAGTCACTAATCCCCCCAAGGGACGTCCATCGCCAAAGATGTTCATCTCGATCGGTATCGGCACGGTCATTGCCGTGGCGCTCATTGTGGTCGTTTCAATACTCACCGGAGGAAAAGTCACCTCTGGGGGCAACGCGCCGAATTCCTCATTGGTTGGAACGCACATCAAGAAATTTTCGCTCACGGGACTACACGGTGGCACGGTGAAGTCTCCCTGGAGTTCGGGTCACGCCAGTGTGTTGATTTTCTTCGCGAGTTGGTGTGGGCCGTGCCAAGGTGAAATGCCTAAAGTCGCCACGTACGTCCGCACGAACAGTCCGAGCCCGGTTGAAGTGATCGGCATGGACGCGAACGACCCACTGGGGTCCGGACGGGCTTTTATTAAGAAAGATGACGTCACCTTCACCGTGGCCGTTGACCCACACGGTGCAGTAACGAGTGGGGTGTTCGGATTCCAAAATGTTCCCGAGACCGTCTTTATTAGCGCCGAGGGTGTGGTACTTGACGTTTACTACGGCGCTATTCCAGAGAAGAAGCTCGCCGCCGGCATCAAGAGCCTTAAGGCCGCTTAGTCAAAACGAAACGTTCGCGCCGCTAGGAGTGGCGCGACCACGGCCCACGCCGCAAGTGAGATCCAGTCCGCGCCACTAGGCGCGCGACCTTGGCCCAAGACGTGGTGGAGCGCTTCGGCCATGGCGCCCGACGGAAGGCCAATAACGACGCTTCGGATGGCTGAGGGCATTGACGAGAGTGGTACGACAATGCCCGATAACAACAACAGCACGAGATAGAGGCCGTTACTGGCAGCGAGGTTGACTTCGGCACGAAGTCGCCCGGCGAACGCGAGTCCGATGCCAGCGCATCCCGCTGAGCCGAGAAGAAGTGCGAGAACGACCTCGAGCGCACCGACGAGCCCTCCGTGGGGTCGCCACTTGATGAGGAGCGCGACGAGCGAGAGTACGGCGACCTGAATCACTTCGGTGACGACGACGCCCGTGATCTTCGCGCCGATGAGGCGACGTTGTCCTAGGGGTGTGACGTGAAGACGTCGAAGAACTCCCGAGGAGCGTTCGAACCCCGTGGCAATAGAGAGCGCGACGAGTGACGTTGAGAGCACGCACAGCGCCAAAATTCCCGGTGCCACAAAGTCAATGCGATTCGTGGCGGGCGTGGACGTGACGTGGGTGAGCGAGAAGAAGAGTAGAAGGAGCACTGGTATGCCAATAGTCAAGAGCAGTGTTTCGCCTCGGCGAATCGTCATCGAGACTTCAGCACGGGTTTGAAACCACCATGCCTTCATCGTCGTGGCTCGATTCGCTCGTCCGCAATGAGTTCGAGGTAGCGCTCTTCGAGCGAGGCGTGAGTGCGAAGCGACACCATCGAGAGATTGATGCTCGCCAAATAATTCGTCACGATCGCGATCCGCTCGGGTGTCGATGCCACCGCACAGCGAAACTGCAAGGGAGTGTCGAGCGTTATCACACAGTTGAGCAATGCCGCGAGGGGAGCAGGGTCCAACGACCCCGATGACTGAACGATCATCTCGGGAGAACCCGCGAGTTCTTCGAGGGTTCCCTGGACCAGGACGCGACCTTGGTGCATGACGATAAGTCGATCGGCCAGGCGCTCAGCCTCGTTGAGCTCGTGCGTAGTGAGAAAGAGTGCACATCCACGGTCCTTTTCCGAAGCGATGATGTCACGAATGACCTGGCGGCCTTCGGGGTCGACGGCCGTCGTGGGTTCGTCAAGGACAAGTGCTCTCGGTCGTCCGAGCAACGCGAGGGCGAGCAGCGTTCGCTGTTGTTCGCCTCCGCTCAGGCGTCGCCAGGGCGTCTTCGCGCAACGATCGAGGTCTAAGAGATTTAGTAGCTCATTGACGTCACGCGGGGCTTCGTAGTAGGAGGAGGTGAGACGAAGGACGTCACGCGGCGACATCGGCGCCCACACGCCACCGCGCTGTAAGAGCGCGCCGGTACGCACGACGACCTCGCGGTGATCGCGCATCGGGTTGAGGCCGTGTAGTCGAACCGTGCCGGCGCTGGGTGCTCGAAAGCCCAGTAGCGTCTCGACAACCGTGGTCTTGCCAGCGCCGTTGGGTCCGAGCAGCGCGACGACTTCGCCGTAACTGACATTGATCGTGACGTCATCGACCGCGCGTAGCTCTTCGAAAAAGACCTCGAGGTGGTTGACTTCTACGGCGTAACTCATTCCTAACGAAACTAGACGGTTCTAGGAACCCGTTGACAACGCCTAGGTAGGCTTGTCGCATGATTGATCTGGCTCAGTTGCGCCGCGAACCCGACACCGTAAAGGCCGCCCTGGCTCGTCGTGGGGTAGTGGAGTCCACGATGGACGAGATTTTGGCGCTCGACGTCGAGCACCGGCACCGCCTCCAGGAGGCCGAAGCGCTGCGAGCCGAGGTGAGAGAACTTTCGCGTCAGGTGGGCGAGG
>JGI20206J14855_1000565_pt1 | contig 12493 bp, 16 predicted proteins | sample NGESurdeep092012_6_FD_14855 | JGI IMG/M metagenome (IMG submission 14855) | reverse complement strand
CAGGCGAATCTTGCTAGCGCGGCTATTCCTCGAAAACTCGGTTACATACTGGACCGCGAAGAAGACCGTCCGGTCGAATCACGTGGTGACTCAGGTAGAGGATTCGTTTGGTCAGTTGAGCGTTCTGCATGGCTCAGGATGGCTGGTGGCCAAACCCCGGGGAGTTAGTGACCAGAGCGCCACGTAGAAGACGGCAATTCGGTGCGTCGAGCCTCCGGCACCTACTGGGCCCTGAGTGGTACAGCCAGTGCATGGTGGCATTCATATTGCATCGGGCATCCGACACGAATCACGGCTCCAAAGGGTCGAGCCGCCAGTGGAAGGTTGCACTCTTGTTGCGTCGGGCCCTCTAATTGCACCGTAATGTCGAAGAAGTGAATGGCGAGATCAGAACCGTGATGTTCTTTTGCGAGAAACCAATTGAAGTCGCTCATTGGTGGGCGGAGTTGCTCAGTGTGCCAACTGAGATGGTCAACGAAGAAGACGCATTCTGTTGGTTTGTCGCAAGCGGCACGGAATACGGATTTCACCCGGCCGACGACGACCGCAACCCGCGTGGAGGAACTCCCGTTGTGTATCTCGCTTCATCGGATTTTGAGGCTTCGATGGATAGAGCGATGGTTTTCGGTGCGACCAAACATCGAGGTCCATTAGTTCTGTCGCCNGCAAGGGTCATCGCCCNGTTAGTGGATCCCTTCGGCAACGTCTTCGGTATCGACGGCACCTAGACACTGCACTACCTCGAACGCGTAAGGCAGAGCCGCCAATGGAGCGTTGCAGACTTGTTACGTCGGGCCACCGACCTGAGCGTTCTGCTGGAGACTGATCTCGTAAGTACCGAGTCCTGAACACGGCCACAAGGCAGTTTGACAAACATTAGGAGCATCAGGGAGCGCACCCGAATGACTGGCGTGCTTCACTGAAAATCTATTGATTCTTGGACTTGAAGGGAATAACTCGGTACCACCGAGATTCTTGAGGATATGTTCGCGTGATTTTCCCCACCTTCGCAATGCTCAGTCTTACCTGATTAACGGGCAAAGGAGGAAGAATTACGCAGGAGCCGTTGACGGGATCCGAACCCATAAACAGGTATCCGAACTCGCACGAGCAAACATCAAGAGCACTATCAGTTGCGTCTCGCATCATCAAAGTGAATACTCTGGTCGGACAAATGTCGCCTGAAGTCGACTTGAAATCGTGCCACCAATCCTTGGAAGTACGCGTCCAAGACACCCTGAGATGCGCTGTGAATGAAGGCGGAACCAATGCCCATCCATCTTGAACCGAAGGTAGCGGTCCGCCACCAAGCGCAGGATTGTTGTTTGTCAGAGTATTAAATGAACGTTCGACTGAAGGATCGTCGATCTTCAGGAATACGGTGACTGTGCCTTCGTTTCGGATCGTCATATTCGCATTAATTGTCAAACTCTGCGCGTCATACAATGGCATGTCCCAATGTGTCGCCTGTTGAACGGGCTGAGGTACTCCACTTGGCTTGGTCATGACATTTTGTTCCACAAACATTGAAGCGACCACGACCCTTTGAGCGGTGGTGTCTATTCGGCTCCTATACGCCTCCTTTGCAATGGCACCACTGAAGAGAAGAGCAAATACTGCGGCGAGTGCAATGGCATAGGTCGGTATCTCCATCGTCTAAACCTCCGATTGGCCCATACGTTCCCACCAACTTTTCTGTCAGTCCGTTGTACCATCAACCTGTGACACGGCGACAAATGCTCTTGATCATGACGTCAATGGTCGTGATCGCCGCATCCGCAGTGCTAATCAACCATTACGCCTTCGCACAAAGGGCCACGCTGCCAACAACCACCGTTCCTTCAGAATCAAACACTAAATCGCGCCAACGTTCAAAGTCGCCATTAGATTGTTGACGTCGGCCCGACATCAAAGCCCGGAGCGACACTTTGTGCATGAGGCTAATCCACGTGCAAATGTAGGAAAATGACGACCATCGAACCGAGACACTTAATTGAATTGGAAATTCGAGACCTTCGGGCAATCACGGCGGGACTGAGCGACACCGACTTAACGAAGTCAACTGCTTGTGCCGGCTGGCGTGTGGCAGATCTGATTACTCATTTGCGTCTTGGTATGGATGGGATACTTCAGGGCCTGGTCTCTGCAACGGATAAACCTGCAGACCGCGACGCCATTTCGTACTGGAGCGCCTTTCCCTCAACTGGACCAGCCGGATTCTCCGCAGTGCGCTGGATTTGGGCTCAATCCGCCTCGTATGCAAATTCGAGCGGGCTTCAGTCCCATTTCGAGGATTCCGCGGCCGCCGCGCAAGCAGCCTGTGCTCAGTCGCGCAACGGCCGCATCACTTTCCAGTCGCACGTGATGATGATTGACGACTTTCTCTCGATGTGGATTACCGAGTTTGCTGTACATCATTTCGACCTCATTGGCGATCTCGACGACCGACCAACACCGTCCGAGGAAGTGGTTCGTTTTCTAGTTGCCACTCTCCAAACACTGACAGGGGTGACTGACCTGGACCGATGGGACGAACTTTCTTTCATTCGGAAAGCAACCGGCAGAGAGGCCCTGAATAGCGACGATCTTGAGAAACTGGGAGAAAAGCAGCGTCGATTTCCTGCATTTGGGTAGGTTTGCCAAACGTGCGGAAATCTTTTCTCACTAGGAAAAGCTCGTCGATTCCAGTGCGTGGTCTGCCAGTCGAAGAATGTGGAGGTCCCTTTGACACGAACAGTCGCCCGGAACTTGTGAACTAATTCCGTGGCGCCTGCCGAGCAGTGAGTAATTTATCCAAAACTTCTTTCGCCGACACGCCAAGGAGTTCTGATGCGCTCATTCCGACCGCGAGCGAATAATTCTTACACAAGCGGTAGCCGTAGGTGTATCCGAAAGCCTTCGTTATGCCCTCAGCACCAAAAAACTACTTCTGTTGATTGAAAGGTTGAGCATGTAAGTCAATGTTGGCTATTGCCACTTCTTGATCGGTGATATCTGCATCACTGTAAAAAGGCGCTTCGCCGATGCATTCTTCCTCGAACAGCACCGCGAGACCTTCACTCACAAGCAACTGGGCTAGATCAGCTCCGAAATCACTAACGCGCCAGCGTATCGCGTGATGGTATTCGTGAACGAGTGTCGCCTCGAGTTTCTGATGGTCCAGTGCGAAATTGGGATCGACCGAGATCAAAATGAAATATGGGTTGAATGTGGCGCCTCCGACATCACCGATCTGCGACTCATGTGAGCATTTGCATTGCCCGCCTCGTTCAATTTGCGGTCCATCTGGGCTTCTGTGGACCATTAGGTTTTGTCTCATGGCATTGGGATCAGGACTCGCGCGCTTAGGCGGCTATCCGTTTGAGGTGCGTTACAGCGACGGGTCACTAGTGCGCGCGCGGGCTGCGGCCGATGTCGCCGCGGACGCCTACGTTTACTTCAGTCGCCTACTTTCAGGAGTCGAGCCCAGCCTCGCAGTCATCGTGGCCGACGAGACGGACTGGCAGAGCAGGCAGCCATATGGGCTACCGTTTTTTAACGATGACGATGGTCAGATCCGTCCCGGCATAGTGGTGATGCCCGCCGGAAGCGGGGACTTCTGGATCGCGATGGGACAGGACCTTCGCGAGGCGTCGCCACGGAGCTATACGAGATTGCTTGCAACATACCCCGACGGTGCAGGTGGCTTGGATCTACAGCCATTCTTCGACCTCATCACGATCCATGAACTCGGCCACGCTTTCGAGGTTCTCGGTGATCTCAGACTGCCGACCTTCTGGTTGGGCGAGATCTTCGCCAACCTGTGCCTCCACGCGTTCATCGCAACGAGGCAGCCGGAATGTTTGGACACGCTCGAGGTGCTCTCCACCGTGGGAGCGCAGAGTGCGCGCCTTGACGCTCGGATCCGTGCCGAGGGCTACAGCACGTTGGAGGAACTCGAAGCCCACTACACGGGTGGTGATGACCCAATGAGCCCGCTGAACTACGTCTGGTATCAGTATCGGTGGCAGCGTCTCGCGGCAGCGATGTTCGACGCCGACGGTGAGGACGGACTAGTCCGCATTTGGGATTACTTTCACGCGACCGATCGCCTCAGTTCTGGCGAGATCACGGCGGCGTCGCTGGCCCCTCTGCTAAGAGCCGAGGTGAGCGAGACCCTCGGTCGAGCAGTCCAAGATTGGCGATAACCCTGTAAGAGGTTCAATTTATGGTTCAGGAGGATAAGCCCTCGCCGTTGCCGCTCAATCGCCAGTGGCTGGTAGCAGACCTAATGCGTCGGGCCGTGGTCTAGGTATAGGGTCGATTACATGCTCAGCGGAGTTGTCTTTGGTCCAGATCTACTAATTGTGTTACTGGTCGTATTAATTCCGATCGGACTATCGATTTGGGCAATTGTTGACGTGTCATCCCACTCGAAGCATGATTTCAGCGAAGCCGGTTCCTCCAAGACCGCTTGGATCGTGGTGATTGCGCTTTTCACCATCTTTTATGGCTTCGGCTCCTTGATCGCTATCTATTACCTAATTCGTGTGAGGCCGAAGGTTCGCAAGGTGGAAGCCCGACCAATTAATTCACTGAGTTAAGAAGTTCGCCAATTGGCAATTCGGATGATTCCTCTCTTGGAGTCGGAAGGTGACTATGTCGGGACAACAGGATTTCCGCTTCAAGTCCTGGCTGGCTGCTGCCTACGGATGGGCTTTGGTATGCGGAGTCGTCGCGTTTACGATTCCGGCGGCGCGTACCTCGACCATTCCTCAAATTCACCAAACATTGTTTGAGCACTCCCACTATGTGGTAGTTCTGGGCGGCTCTCTCATCGGATCCGTTCTTCTGATTGCCACCATCGAACTCTCTTGGCGACTTCGCAAGAATCGCCAAGCACGCGGGACGGTGACCACGATTTCCGCCTCAATCGTGATGGCGTTTTCCGTTTTCGGATTCATATTCGGCGTACTCTCAGTCGGCGTTGTCGCACTTTTCGCGCTGCTGTCCGCTATGCCATTCAAGAAGTCGGCGACGTTAGCCCCCGACCAGTTAGTCCCGGTGTCCGGCGATCCCAGATAATCGCCAATGAAGGGTTGCATTCCTAATGGGTCGGGCCCCCGACACCAACTTCGTGTGAAGGAACCTCGTCAATTCGAATCTCCAAGAAAAGCAAGCTTTATTGATCCTTCGTTCTGCGATGGCCGTGGTCGCCCAAGACGAGTCGTTGCGTTCGCCAGATGATCTGTTGAAACGGATTTAGGAACGGGTGTTTGGGTGGGAAGAATCGATACCGAAGTCGCTTCGCAATCCGTTCGTTTCGCGACAGCGGACCTGAATAGGTATGAGTTCTTCGGTTCATTCAACCGAACGTAGCTGACACTCGTGCACATGTATCTCAACCCAACGCAAACGGAAGTAAGAAGATCTGGCGATGTCAAATATTTCCCGCTTCACTCCGAACTCGCGGATTCGGAGATCGAGACCACTGATTCCGATGAGCCTCTTCAAAACTGAGCCTTGACTTTTATAGGACCTTCAATCGAGGGAAGACGAATTTGATGCGATCTACAGGCTGACTTTGTTCCAGTGGCTTCCGGCATCGATCGTTCGATAGACCGAGTAAGTCGTCCGACTCGACTTTCCGCTTGCGATCGCAAAGCCCGTTGTGTGACTGGTGAAAAGAATTTTAGAGACGGGGCCGTCGAATACGACGGTCCAGGTGCGCCCCCAGTTCGTACTTCGCACCAGGCGATAACTCGCATTTGACGCTTGCTGGAGGAGAATCGTCCCCGGTACCGGCACTGCCGGCAGACCCTGCACGGTGGAGTAATAACTCCCTTGATAGGAGCTCGATAGTTTGCGAAAGGGCTTGAAAGTCATGCCGGCGTCGTAGGAGATGAAGAGCCACGATGCTCCGTTGTTCCATCCGGCAGGCACCGAAGAGGCCGGTGGGTATACGATCTCGGCGCTCTCACCCTCGGCGAGTAGGACCTTTTTGGTCACGACGCCAATCGGGGTATAGCTCGCTCCGAAATCTTCAAATGAGGGCCCCTTCCACGCGCCCCAGGATCCGTTAGTCAAAAGTCGCGCGCTGGCGGTGAAACCACGATCGTTCCCGGCCACGAACCAACCGTTGCCGCCCGCGAACGTGAACGAAGCCACCAATTGAGTGCCTCCTGCGGGCATGCTCAATTCGGCGCTCGATTTCTTCGACCACTGGTCAACATTTGAACGTGTGCCCAGCAGGTACGCGCCGCCGGTATTGGATCCTCCGAAAAGATACGTCCAGGCTCCGTGCGTTGCCATCTGGACAACGCCAGCGGTGAGTGAGAGTGGATCAAGACGAACTTGTTGCCACGTTTTGCCACCGTCATGGGTTGACCAGAGGCGATTCACCGAATTCGGATTGGACGTAGTCGGTGTTACGCGGGCGGGAACGGTGCCATAAATCCAGCCGTTCTTCGCATCAGCGAAGTGAACGGTGAGTGTCGCGTACGTGGTGCCGTACGTGCCCCACGATTCCAGCTGGAGTCTTCGACCCAGCTCACTAGGAATTGGCACAGCACTCCACGTGGAGCCTCCGTCGGCGGTACCGCTCAGGGTGGCGCAAGTTTTGGCGGCGCATTCATAGAGCGACAAGACGTAGCCCTTTTGGGGATTCGGAAATGACAGGGAAATTGGGTCCAGTTGAGCGGAGGACGCACCCGCCACGCTTGACATTGGAATCAGCGACAGTACGAGGAACAAGCAAGCAATCAGCTGAGTTGTTTTCAAATCCTTTCTCACTGAATCTCCTTTAAACTTTTCCGGTTCGCGTTCTGTGGTTTCGGGTCCCTGACTTCTGCGCGATCAGATTTACAACCCTGGCAAGACGAGTGATTTCGTCGGCTTAATTAGTGTTCTGAAATCGTTGCCGGTCGGATGACGATTGAAAGCGGTAAGGGTCGCCGAACTCGACCAGTGGAAGTTGTGATACCTCCAAAGTACGACGAAGCCCGATCGGTTGATGCATGTGGTTTGGATCGTCGAAGTGAACGTTTGCGACAGACATGTCAAGCGACCGAATTGATTGGAGACTCTCGTCGTCAACTTCAATGATTTACTAGGCCCATTTGACGTCAGTATTTCTTGCATCACGTACGTTGGTACGAACCCGACATCTGCCAAGGCAAAACCATTTGATGGAAGATACGGACTGGGTCTCGAACACTGCATCTGACGTGGACCCCTGGTCGACGTCTCACACCCGCTCACGTTGGTTCCCACTTTGATCCACTGCGAGATACGGCCATCTGTGTTGCGAAAGACGTAGGCGTATTTGCCATTACCCGTATAGCCGTCGCTGTTGGTTGTGGCTTTGGTGCCAGGTGGGCTCGGAATCTGGGCCATCGTGATGACGCCATTTTGCATCCAGTCGTAATGGTAAATGCGATAGGTCGCAGCGAATCGAGTGCCGTTGGCGTGCTTCATTGAATCGACGAATTTCACAACCGACGTCTCGGGCTTCAGCTTGGATGGAGTTTTGTTCAATGTCTGAGTGACGGAGATCACGGAGACAACCGCCAATGCGACGAACACGATTGCAATATTTCGCCATCGGCGCAGACGCTTGGCGCGCCGAGCTTCCTTGATGAGAAGTTCGACGGCGTCGGGCGCTTCTTGAGGACGACGACTCATGGAGCGAAGGTCAGAGATCACGAGAATGAAGACTCGCCCAAAATCTTCCAAGGGACTGCATTAGTCGCTCGAACGAGCCCACCGAACTCGATCGGCATCCACACTTCGTGACCGACACTCACGAAATAGGGGCCCGTGATATTGGTCTTCGCACCGATTGTGCCGGCGAATTGCCATTGACGCCCTCCGTCCGAACTGACTTCGAGGAATCCAGGACCGCCATCGATCCACATTTCTTGGCCATCTCCGCTCACTCCGAACGCATTGACGGCGTACGGCCCGATGTTGCCAGCTCCGACATCGCGTAGCGGAGAACCCTTTGAAACGAGCGTCCACGTTCGGCCACTGTCGGCGGTCTTGTAGAGCCAGTTATACGCCTTCATCATTCCCACACCCCGGGAGCACAGCATGTACCAACGAGAACCACTTACTAGTTGCGCCTCGCCTGGTGTGTACCCAGGACACGGATTGGTGACTCGACGCCATGATGCGCCCGAGTCCGACGTTGCGATGAGTGTTGAGCCCTCTGCAGCCAACCCAGTGGGACCCGACATCGCGAGCACCTGCGGTGGAACATTGGTTGATCCCTCCGACAGAGACGGAATGACCGTGTCACTCGTCGGCGACAGTGATCTCAATGGAATAACGCCTAGTCGAGTCACGCAGGGGTCCGACCCGTTGGGGCAACGTACGGCGCTGACGATAACGCGACCATGAGACAGCGTTAGAGAGGTGGTCTCGCCCGCGAATGCGACGCTCTTCCACGTGCGCCCTCCGTCGGATGTGAATAGGGGGCCACGAGGCGCGGGCTGTTCGATGTAGCCCTCTTCGGGCGATACGAACGCGATGAGACCAGTTCCCTGTCCAGAGGGATCCCATGAGCCAGTGGGCAGCGCGCCCGTGATCCGCCATGACGTTCCGCCGTTCATGGTCGTTGTCAAGTACGAGTTCCCCAGCGACGTGAAGTTCTTGTTCCAGAACGTAGCGATGGCGACACCCTTTGATGCGGAAAACATTTGAATGGCGACGACCGATGACGCGTTAATCACGGTTCCCACTGGCAAGGGGGTGACTGAACTTTGAGTCAATGCGGAGCTCGGGGCAGGAGATGGGGTTGACCGACGACCCATGCCACCGATGAAGACGAGAAGAACCACGGCGCTTACCAAGAGAATGATGAAGCCCCGTCGGAACCACCGTCGCCGCTGCGCCAAGCGCGCTTCGGGGAACAGAACGACAATCTCTTCGACCGAAGGTTGATCCTTCTTGTCAATCAACAGAGACACAGCGAACCCTCCCTGCCAGTCCAACAGAATCCTGAATTCACAGCGCCACCTTCCACAACGTCAAGAGTGAGTTTGAATCAACGCGACGACCTCATCTTGTCGATAACCCTGTGTACGAGCGAAGGTGAGTAGTTCGTCGATCCGGGTCATCACCGCTCCGCGCTGTGGCGTACCAACCACGCGCACGCCGCGTCCTCGTGTGAAGTCAAGCAGCCCTTCGTCACGAAGGATGTGCAATGCACGGATCACCGTGTTCTTGTTCACGCCCAGTACGGTCGCCAAGTCAACTGCCGGAGGGAGTCGTTCGCCCTGGGCGGCTTCTCCTTCAGCGATTGCACGACGTATCTCTGCGGCGACTTGATCGTGAAGAGCAACTGGTTCATCTTTGTCAATTTTGAGTGTTTGCATAGAACTACTCTGAATAGTATCATGAGCACTGCCGAGAAAGGGGTCCGATGACTGTCACGTCAACTCGCCAGCCCGAAGTGAGCGGAGTCACGGATCCCGCGGAACTCCTCATTCGAGAAGCTCGCGCTGCTTCTCGCCGTCGCCGGCAGCGCGTCCTTGTAATAGTGGTCGCTGTGCTGGTGGCGACGGTGGCGGGCTTTCTCGCGGTCGGCAACAGTGGTCCGCCAAAGCATGTGAACGCACCTGTCAACACCGATCCAGGGTCTGTTGGTGTCCCTAAGACATTGCCCTATCCCGCGACATTGAAGATGCAGCGAGGACTTTATGACGGAGGTGGTCACATTCCCGCTTTGCCGTGGGGGAGAGTAATTCCCGCTTCGCAGTTGCGATGGATCAACATCAAATCTTCAGGAGCGATCGACGAATGGGGCGTATGGCGGCCGAATGGCGATGGCGGACTGTATCCAGTTCGCAGCACGGACGGCGGCGTCCATTGGACGGCGGCGGGGCCACTACTCGCGACTGATTGGGCAGGAGGCGGCATCTACTACGTCGGCAAAGTGATTTCGGATGGGCCGACATCAGTGGTGATGGTCAGCAATGCAGTCATCGACGTCACTACCGACGGAGGACGTCAGTGGTATCAGTACTTGAACCCCGCGAGCGACTGGATTATCGGTGGTCAGCCCGTCAGCGTGAGCATCGGAATACGCATACGTCCATTCCCTGACGGGAATCTCCCCAAGGGAAGTTACGCCACCTATGTCTTAAATGACGCTCGTCATGAGTGGGTCCGCACAAGTCAGTCGATCGGCTAACGCTGCACTATTCGACCAAGGATTGCGTTGTAGTGATTGAGAGTCAGTGCTTCGGTGTCGAGTCGCGAATGCAAGGTTGCAGACAAGTTACGTCAGGCCTCCGACACCATCGCATGGGCCTATGCAAGAGTCGTAAAATGGAGTTTGACCCGCAGGCATTCCAAGGCTCTGCTGAGTACTACTCCGTTGGGCGCCCACCTTACTCAGAGCAACTAGCTGACACGATGTCGCACGAACTGTCGCTGGATTCCACCGGTCAGCTCCTCGATGTGGGCTGTGGACCCGGCGTCTTGGTGTTGGAACTGGCCGGGTTGTTCCATCAAACTGTTGCACTCGATCCCGAAGCGGGCATGTTGCGTGAAGGTCAGCGACGCTGCCAGAACGCGGGGGTCGAAAATGTGCGCTGGGTCTTGGGAGTGGCGGAGGATATCCCCGTGCTCGATTTGGGGCCGTGTCGAGTGGTCACGTTCGGGCAGTCGTTTCACCGGGTTCGGCGGCTAGAGGTAGCCGAGATGATCTACGACCTCCTTGAGCCGGGCGGTTCGCTGGTCTTAATCTCCAACGCAGTCGACGGACGGCCGCGGCCGGACGGCCCCGACTTTCCGAGCATTCCTCACACCGAGATTAGAGAACTCATTGTCGCCTATCTGGGTGAGAGCACGCGCCACTATCTCGCTACGTGGAACGAAAGCCAGCCGGCGCGATTCGAAGACACGCTGTTGCAGACGCGTTTTGGCGGCTCGCGCACGATCTACGCACCCGGACGTCCAGACTTGATCAGAGATATCGACACCGTGGTGGCCAATTACTTTTCGATGTCCTATGCCGCCCCGCGACTCTTCGGAGATCGCCGAACCGAGTTCGAAGCCGATCTTCGCCGACTCCTACTTGAGCAATCACCAACCGGCCTCTTTTGGGACTGGCCAGGCGATACAGAGTTCGTCATAGCGACGAAGCCCGATTGAACCGTCGCCGTGCCGTCTTAAGTCGTCAGCGGTTGGTAGCAGGCGTGTCGCGTTAGTTCACCGACACCACTTACGTCTAGTTCGATTCAAGTCTCCAGTGTAAGGTTGCACTCCTGAGGCGTCGGGCCTGCGACTCCAATCCTTGAGTCATCCGAATACCATGAAGCCGTGACTTGCACGTACCAATGGAGAGGAGAGTTCAAAAACGCAGAGGTCTCCGCCCTACACGGCAATGCTTTTGGACCAGGGGTTGACGCTGCCAGCGAGACTAATTGGAGATACCTGCTTGAGCGACACAGCCTTGGCTGGGTAACCGCCAGAGACGGAAGTCACCTGCTTGGGTTTGTCAACGTGGTCTGGGACGGTCAATCGCATGCGTGGATCCAAGATGTGATGGTCAATTCGGCGTCGAAGAACCTGGGCATCGGTTCGCAGTTGGTCGCCACAGCTTGCGAAGCAACCAGGGACGCCGGTTGTGAGTGGCTCCATGTTGACTTCGATGAAGGGCTCAGCAAGTTCTACTTCGATGCTTGTGGATTCGAGCCGACCACCGCGGGGCTAATTCGACTTCGGTAGTGAACCAACCCACTCTCTGCCCCCAACTGCCTGCGGTGTAACCCTTCTCCAACCTTGAATCCGCCATTAGATTGTGCACATCGGCTCACCGAAGCAGTTTCATTCCTTTTAAGTCTTGGTGCGGCAAGGGCACCGCTGAAGCTGACTTTCGGTCCCACTGCTTACCGAAATGGACCGTCCAGACCCTCATCCGATCTCTTCGCCATGGAACTTCGGCCCGAGCAGGTCTACCATGTAGTGCATGATAGCCAAAGGTTCTTCGAACCTGATGAGCCAGATGCGCCGGGGGGCCGTTGAGTACTGCGTCTTGGCCCTCCTGCGCGATCGCGATATGTACGGCTTCGAACTGACCCGTGCTCTCTCTACCGCGGGCGGACTGGTCGCGAGTGAAGGCACGGTCTACCCACTGTTAGCGCGCATAAGACAAGACGGACTCGTTGAGACCTTCTGGGAAGCATCACCCCAGGGTCCGCCGCGCCGCTACTACCGACTCACCAACGACGGTCGCCTGGCTCTTGAGACCTTTCGGGACCAGTGGCGCCAATTTCGAGACACGGTGGACGCCATCATGAAAGGAAGCGACGTATGACGACAAACAAAGACCTTGATCTGATCGTCAACCAGTACCTGAGTCGCCTCGAGACAGCGCTGGCCGATCTCCCACCCGAACGAAGGCGGCAGTTGATCGAGTCGATCACTGATCACATCAGTGAAGCTCGTGTCACCTTGGCGGTCACCAGTGAAGTCGCCCTACGAGACATCCTTGACCGAGTCGACA
>JGI20206J14855_1000563_pt1 | contig 12508 bp, 9 predicted proteins | sample NGESurdeep092012_6_FD_14855 | JGI IMG/M metagenome (IMG submission 14855) | reverse complement strand
ACCTAAAAGATATTTCGCCATATTTATTTTTAAAATGTTTTGCAAAGGAGTACGAAAAATCCGAACTATCTATATTTTGAATTGCTTTTCAGTAAACCAACTTACATGTAGGCAGGCAAACAAATATTTCATTTTCCTCTTTCCCTTAATCTTTGAAAATTATTCAACTGGATTTCTTTGAATAACGCCTCCACCTATCACATCATTTCCTTCATAAAAAACAGCGCTTTGCCCCGGAGCAATTCCTTTTACATTTTCATAAAAACGGACTTTTACACCCTTTTCGTATGCAAAAAGATTACTAAGAGCACCTTTATCTTTATAACGGATTTTGGTAGTTGCTTCCATGCCGTCAGATACGCCATCATATTTTATCCAGTTGACGCCTTTTACTCTCATTTCATTTCCTTTCAGATCTTCTTCATCCCCTAACACGATTGTATTTGTCTCTGGAATAATTTTGGTAACAAACGCAGGTTTTCCCAATGCAATATCAAGTCCTTTTCTCTGACCAACAGTATAAAATGGATAACCTTTATGAGGCCCCAAAATCTTACCGGTTTTATCAACAAAAAATCCTCCGGCAACTCTTTCTTCAAGGCCTTCTACTTTTCTTTTTAAAAAACCGCGGTAATCATTATCAGGCACGAAACAGATTTCATAACTTTCATTTTTTTTCGCCAGTTCTGGATATCCAAAATCAATAGCCATTTGCCTTATTTCTGTTTTCCGGTAGTTTCCTAAAGGCAAAATAGTACGGCTTAATAAATCCTGCTGTAAGCCCCAAAGGACATAACTCTGGTCTTTGGTTTCATCTATTCCTTTTCTTACAAAATATCTTCCGTTTGTATGCTGATGAATTTGTGCATAATGCCCTGTTGCAATAAAATCACAACCAAGTGCATCGGCTCTTTTTGAAAGTGCACGCCATTTGATATGAGTGTTGCACAATACACAAGGATTGGGTGTGCGACCTGCAATATATTCTTCTACAAAATTATCAATTACAAAATCACCAAATTCTTCTCGTATGTCCAAAATAAAATGCGGGAAACCATGCTGCACCGCCGCCATACGGGCATCATTAAAACTATCAATATTGCAACATCCGGTTTGTTTATTATTTTTTCCGCCGCTCGAAGCATAATCCCAGGTTTTCATAGTAATCCCAACTACCTCATAACCTTCGCTATGAAGCATCAAAGCGGCTACAGTACTATCTATACCTCCGCTCATCGCCATTAAAACTTTTCCTTTAGTACTCATCTCTTTTAAATAATTGGCAAAGATACAATTTTCGGAAGGCAGGTAAAATTCTATGAACCCCTATACCGATCTATAGAAAGCAAAAATATTTCTTCAACAAATCAACCTGCCGCCAGCAGGCAAAGCTGCCCAGGTAGACAGACAAATTATAAGGATTTCATATCAAATTAATATTAATTTGATCCTCATTTATTCATTCTTTGCGTTATTACGGGTATATTGTAAATTGCCCCGCATTTAAAATCAACATTCAATTATGGCAGGGCACTTTATTCTTTCAAAAGAAATTGCTTACAGAAAAATCCAAAGGATGGCTTATGAAATTGTAGAGCAAAATATAAATGCGGATGAAATAATTCTTGCCGGAATTAAAGAAAACGGTATCATTATAGCGGTTGTTCTATCAAAATTTTTAAAAGAAATTTTTAAGGGTGAAATTAAAATTGTTGAAATTAAAATTGACAAAAAAAATCCAAAAAATATTTCTCTCTCAGAAAAAATAAATTACGACAATAAAATTATCATCATTATTGACGATGTAGCCAACAGCGGTAAAACTTTATTGTATGCAATCAGGCCTTTTCTTGATTTTTATCCAAAAAAAATACAAACATTGGTTTTGGTTGAAAGAAGTTATAAAGAGTTTCCGCTTTCCCCGGATTATGTAGGCCTTTCTATTTCTACTGCACTTACAGAAAAAATAATTGTAGAAACAGCTAAGGGAGAAATAGAAGGTGCGAGATTAAGTACTCACTGAACTATCCTAAATATTTTCGTATCACAAAAAATCCTATCAATATAATAATTATAATTAGAATAATGGAGAAGTAAAGCCACGGCATATCTTTAATACGTCGTTTTTCTTTTGCGAATTTCTTTTTTTGTAAGTGTTTTTGGAGGTTACTGTTCAGTTGTTCTGCAAATGTTAAAGGGTCTTTATTATTTTTAAATCCGGCAAGCCCTTCCACTGCATCGCTTGCTAAGCCCGGATCAACAAGAGTTTTTTCAAATTCATGTTTTTCTTCAGCTGATAATTTATCGCTGAGATAATCCATCAGTTTCTGATTGTCAATTTCTTTATTGCTGCTTGATAATATGTTTAATAAATCATCATTCATGTTTCATAAATAATTCAATAATTTAGTAATATGGTCTTTGCCAGTTACAGCTATCAGTTTTCAATGCTTCAACGTTAAGGTATCAACTCCGAACTATGAACTACAAACTAAAAACTAAGAACTACAAACTTTCTCCCATCATCAACTTCAGGTTTCTTTTACCGTTTTGCAGATGGCTTTTTACCTGGAGCATTGAAAAACCCGTTATTTCTGCAACCTCAGCATAAGATTTTTTTTCAAGGTAAAATAAATTTACACATTGTTGCTGCTCAAGATTTAATTTTTTTACCGCCTCCTGCATTTTAAAAAGTAACCTGTCTTTTTCAATCAAATCATTTATATCCATATTATCACTTTCTGCGGGAGTTAGCTTTTCATCCAATTCTACAGAAAAGCTCTTATTCCCCCGCAACTTCATCAGGCAATGATTTTTTGCAATCATATAAATCCAGCTTTTAAAATAATCTACTTTGTACTTATGCAACTCGCTGATCACTTTTAAAAATATCTGTTGTACGCAATCGCGCGCATCTTCTTCATTCTTTAAATATTTCATGCAAACTCCCAATAACAACAAAGTATAACGTGGAAGCAAAATACCCAGCCATTTATTATCACGGTCCTGGTAAAAGTTTTGCAATAATTCAGTATCGCTGATATGGTTATACTTTTGAGAATGCAAAAAATATATTTTTTAGTGAGATGTAAACTTAAATAATTTCCATAAGTTACCTTTGCGAAAATATTATTGAGTTTATGGAATATATGGTGTGCTGCGTACCGGTGAGCCCTATGAGAGCAGAGCCTTCACACAAGGCGGAAATGGTATCGCAACAATTGTTTGGTGAAAAATCTTTTATACTCGAAACAACGGCTGATAAATGGGTGAAAATACAATTAAAATACGATGACTACCAGGGATGGGTGCAGCTCAGCCATCTTGCCGGTATTGATGAAGATCAGTATATAAAAACAGATAAAGACATTACATCCGATTGGGTAAGCGAAGTTGATTATAATGGTCATAAAATGTTCGTGCCCCTTGGAAGTTCCTTGAGTGCCTTCAAAAATGGTATTGCATTCTGGCGAAAAAATTCAGTTCACTTTAAAGGTCAGGTTTGGAACCCTGAAGAAGTACAAATAACTCCTAAACTCATAAAACAAACTGCCTATAAATTTTTAAATACTTCTTACCTATGGGGCGGTAAATCTGTTTTTGGGATAGATTGCAGTGGGTTTGCACAAATGACCTATAAAATATTAAATATACATCTACCACGCGATGCACGGCAGCAGGTGGAAGAAGGAGAAACAGTTCATTTTTTGCCGGAAGTGCATTGTGGAGACCTTGCTTTTTTTGATAATGAAGAAGGAAAAATTATCCATGTCGGAATTTTATTGAATGATCATGAAATAATTCATTCTGCGGGAAAAGTGAGAATTGACAAAATAGATACCCAGGGGATTTTGAATCTTGAAACCAAAGAGAGAACACATAATCTAAGAATTATTAAAAGATATTTTTGATTTTTATTTCGAGGAAAAATTATAATAAGGAATCATGGTTATTTATTTGTTTGATGTAATTATTTTCGTTTATCCATTAATGTTACATTAAATATAATACCTGATTATTTGTTTGTCTGCTGCAAGGTTTACTTCATTTAAACATCACTATAATAATATAAAAATAAAAACCTGCTTATTCTTCCAGACTGCATCATTTTCCTCAGACGGTGGCATTTTTTAAATAACGCCTAACCGTAGCAATAGAAATATTGAGCGCCTGCGCGATATCATAAAAGGAGCTTCTTTGTCATTTCTATGACAAATACAATCGTTTAAATGCCAAAATAATAGTTGCAGGCTTAATTAAAATATTTTTTTAAAAAAAATCATGTAAACGTTTACATTTGAATAAAAAATCCTACTTTAGCACTTCGAAACGCTTTGAAAATGGAAATTTGAATTAACATAGGATAAAAAAGTATCAGTAATAGAAAATAAGTTTTTTTAGTTTTGTTTTGAAATTGTTCATTAATAGAATAAAATAAATTTTTAATCATTATTGATAAAAATTATTTATAAGTTTTTTAATTATTTTTTTCTTTTTTAGACCTGTTTTTTGTGAGAGATTGCTGTTCTTTATAATACCATCTAAATAATACCATCTAAAACGAACACTAACTATAATATTTTAACACGCCACTAATTACTTTACTATGGGAAAAAATATCTCAGCCGGAAAAATCAAACTTATATTTTCTGTGATGATCTCCATTTTTTTTGTCTCACAGGTTGCTGCACAGCAAACAGCCAGGAGAATTGAAGGCACCATCATTTCAAGTGTTACTGGTTCGCCTATTGTTGGCGCTACGATTACAGTAAGAGGTACCCGCAATTCGGTAACAAGCAGTGAAAATGGCAGCTATTCAATTATGGCCAAAACAGGTGAAACCCTCGTTGTTACTTTTGTAGGATATAAGCCAAAAGAAATCACTGTTTCTGAAGGACTCAACAAAATTAATTTTCCGTTATCTGAAGACTTTAGCCATTTGCAGGATGTGGTTGTGGTTGGTTATGGCACTACAAAAAAATCTGATCTGAGTAGTGCTGTTGAAACTATTTCTTCAAAGGACCTGAACCAGACAGTAAACACTACACTTGATGATGCATTACAGGGAAAAGCAGCAAATGTATATGTGTCAAGTCCTAGTGGAGCTCCGGGTGCCGGTTCTACAGTTATCATAAGAGGTATTAGTACCATAACTGGTAATTACCAGCCTTTGTATGTAATAGATGGAGTGCAGATTAGGCCGAGTGTAACTACAGGAGGTCAATATAATGTGGCTTCCGGCGAAGCTAACGAACTGTCAGGAATTAACCCAGATGATATAGCAAATATAAGTATCCTCGAAGGCCCTGCGGCTACCTCTATTTATGGGGCTGCCGGTGCTAATGGTGTAGTAATGATTACTACCAAACAAGGCACAGCGGGCAGTACAAAAGTTAATTTTTCCTCTTCACAAACATTTCAGCAGCGACCAAATGAATTGCCTGTAATGAATTTGCAGCAATATGCTATATACATTGGTAAATTGCAAAAGTATGGTTTGGTAGGTGTAGAACCCCCTGAACTGGGAGACCCATCCATTTTGGGCTCCGGCACAGATTGGCAGAAAGCTTTATTTAACCCAACATTGATGCAAAAATATACGCTTTCATTAAGTGGAGGTACCGATAAAACTACTTTTTATTTATCTGGTGATTATTTGTCCCAGAATGGGGTTGCGGCTGGTTCAGGTTTCAAAAGAGGCTCTATACGATTAAATCTTACCAACCAGGCAACAAAATGGTTGAAATTCGGGACGAACATGAGTTCTTTTGGTACCAATGAAAAAGTAAACACATTCCAGGGTCGCATCGTTAACCTGGCTTTGTCTCAGAATCCCACTATTCCTGTAAAAAACCCTGATGGGTCCTATGGTGGCCCGGCAAATGCAGCGCAGGCACAATATGCTGTTACCAACCCGGTTGCAATCGCCAATCTCAATAATAATTATAATACTTCTTTTGGTTTGATCGGAGGATTGAATATGGATGTCACCCCAATCAAAGGATTATTATGGCACACAGAAGTGAATGGTAACTATACTTTTAATAATAATTTCGAGTTCAATCCTTTCTACACGCTTGGTCAATATTATCAAAGTGCGCCTACCTCAGGGAGCCGTGGCAGCAGTAATAGTTATTGGCTTTCTTTGAACTCAAGAGTGCAATATGACTTTAACATTCAAAAGCATAAGATCTCTGCAATGGTAGGCCATGAGGCTACTTACTCCGCTTACCAGGGATTAAGTGCATCCGGACTTAATTATTCAACCAATACTGTCCAGGAACTTAGCGTGGCTGATCCTTTATCGCCTCCCGGAACAAGCTATAGAGGTGATGGTGCAGGTGAATCCTATTTTGCAAGGGTGAACTATACTTATAACGATAAATATATAGCACAGTTTGTAGCTAGAAGAGATGGTAGTTCTAATTTTGGCCCAAACAACCGTTGGGGTACATTTCCAGCCGTATCAGTTGCCTGGAAAATATCTGATGAAAACTTTATGCGGAGTATAACCTTTATAAATGACCTGAAGTTAAGAGCAGAATATGGTATATCAGGAAATGCAGGATCCGGAGGCGCAATTTATTCCAACTTATACGCTAGTCCTACTGTATGGGGTACAGGATTTCTTCCTGCCAACTTTCCAAATCCAAATCTGAAGTGGGAACAAGACAAATCGAAAAACATAGGACTTGATCTTCACATGTTAAATTATAGAATAGAAGTGATTGCAGATGCTTACCTGAAGCAAATATCCAACCTGATACTGCCGGCAACCGGGCCAGAATATTTAGGTGGTTACGTTAGTGGTGGCTATGGCGGTCAGTTAACGTGGCCGGAAACTAATTACGGAAATATGGAAGATAGAGGAATGGGTGTTACGGTTAATACAGTAAATATTTCACATAAAGACTTTCAGTGGAAAACCGGATTTAACTTCTCAATAGATAAAAATAAAGTGTTGAAAGTAGTTTCCCCTATAAACATTCAATACTATGATCAGACCAATAACAGGCAGGCTCAGTTTATCACTGAGGCGGGTCAACCTTTAAGTATGATCACAGGTTATATAGCCGAAGGGCTTTTCCAGAATTATAAAGATATTACCACCCATGCGATACAAACAGGATCTGCTGCTGCTTCAAGTCCTATGAATGTTAATCCTGTTAGCGGTTCCTGGGTGGGTGACATCAAATATAAGGACATAAATAACGATGGGTATGTAGATCAAAATGACAGAACTATCATTGGTAATCCATGGCCTAAATTCACTTATAATTTCACAAGTACATTCAGTTATAAAGGATTTGAGCTTAATTTATTTTTCACAGGAGTTTATGGTAATCAAATATTAAATCTTACAAAATATCAATATGAATTCATCCCGCAGGGAACCGGCCCGTATAATAATCATTTCCAGGGTGCTACCAATTTTGCACAACCAAGTAGTGTAAATCCCGCAGATGCATTAACGGCTACGCTTACTAACCCAGGATATAATATTCCGAATGCCTTTGTTGATGCCAATGGTAATAACAGGATTTCTCAATGGAATGTTGAAAATGGGTCATATCTAAAACTGAAAAATGCCAGGATAAGCTATAGGGTTCCTGAAAAATATATTTCAAAAACTCATGTTTTAAGGGGTGTGCTGGCAACCTTCCAGGTGCAAAACGCGTTCACCATTACCAAATATACAGGATATGATCCGGAAGTAGGCATGTATAATTATGGAGGCCTTAACATTGCAGGTATGGATGAGGGAAGGTATCCTCCTTCAAGGTCTTACACCGTTAGCATTGGCTTGGATTTCTGATAAAATCATTTAATAAAAAAAATTCTAATAATGAGAAAGAATATAACCGCCATAACAATTTTAATGCTTGCTATGTTTGTTATGCAATCGTGCAAGAAAGACTATTTAAATCGCCCACCTCTGGGTTCTCCCACAGCTGGTACATTTTATCAAAGTGATGGGGATGTTTTGAATGGCACCGGCCCTCTTTACAACGTTGCATGGGGAGGTTATAATGGAACCTCATTACAATACATTGGAGACATTATGGGTGGTAACAGTACTTCAGATAACTATAATGGAAGGGGATCCTATCTTAGTTTTACGGTAACTTCTACTGATCCCAGCGGCGCATTGCAAAGTGCTTACCAGTCTCTTTGGTCCGTGGTAGCTAATGCCAATGTTGTAGCATATAATATAAAAAATGCAGGCCCTGGTGCCACCGAAACGGGGAAAAACTCTGGACTTGCTGAATGTTATTTTATTCGTGCTGCAGCTTACTATTACCTGGCATTGGATTGGGGAGCAGTTCCTATTATTTATAACAATACAACACAGTTAGGTGATACATCTATCCTGAGGAATAACCTGGCCGATGTTTGGAAATTTATTATATCTGATCTTACATGGTCTATGAACCATCTTTCTCCAACACCACTTCAGCCTGGTCGAATTACTAAATGGAGCGCAGAAGGAATGTTGGGTAGAGCTTACTTAGTAAGGTCAGGCTTGGGCCAGTCAGGCGGCCAACGTACCCAGTCAGATCTGGATAGTGCAAAATTTTATCTTGGTGATGTTTGCAATAATAGCGGATTAATATTAGATCCCAGTTATTACGATCTTTTTACAAGTTCAGCTTTTAGTGGTACTAAGGTACCTCCTGAATGTCTGTTCGGGTTACTTTGGGTCCCTAGCGGTAATTATCAATCTTATAACCACATGCAGGCTAACCTGGCTTATAGTACATCAATTACCCAAACAGGAGATGGTTGGGGTGGTGCTTTTGGGGCTTCTCCGAGTTTAATACAATATTATTTAGATCCTGCGAATGCTGCAGATACTATGCGTAGAAGAGCTACACTATTCATGCCTAATTCGTTTTATCCTGATATCGACAAAAAAGATGGCGGATGGTTAGTTGATACTACCTTGTTTAATACTGCTACAAACTCGGTGACAGGCCTTCCCATAACTTCACCTGTTGACACAGGGTCCTATTATGGGAATAACCATCCTTTTGTGAAAAAATATGTAATTGGTTCACCTGCAGATAATGGAGGACTTGGAAGCTCGCAAAATGAAAATATCGGCACCTATATGTTCCGGCTTGCAGAAGTTTACCTGGATTATGCCGATGCCATCCTGGGCAATAATGCATCTACCACCGATCCGGATGCTTTGAAGTATTATAATGCGGTAAGAATCCGTGCGGGTATTGCTCCAAGGACTTCAGTTACTTATGATAATCTCACCCTGGAAAGAAAGATAGAATTTGCCTTTGAAGGTCAAGCCTGGTATGATTGGAAGACATGGTATTATTTTGATCCTACTGATGCTTTAAATTATTTTAATACTCAAAACAGGGGGGTATATAATCTTACCTATAATGGAGGAAATATGTTTGCCACCTATCTTGATGATGCAAATAATCCTGCAACAATAGGGCCTCACTATTATGCAATAACGCCTGCCACAGCAGATCTTCCTTATCCAGAAGTTGAATTACTGGTAGCGCCCAACTTAACATTACCGCCGGTTCCTTTTGACTTTAGTAAATTAACATATTGAGAACGATCTTAAATAAAACTTTATGAGAAAATTATTATTCTTTGCGATTCTTTCAGGGTCAATATTAATTTCCTGTAAGAAAAATGATTCTGGTTCGGGACAACCGTTAATTAGCGGAGTAAGATTGGTAGATTCCACAAAAAGAGATAGTACATTTACAAAAGCTACTCCGGGCACTGAAATCGTTATCCAGGGAAGCAACTTAGGTGGGCTTCAAGCGGTGTATTTCAACGATACCTCAGCCTTTTTCAATCCTGTATATGCAACAAACTCGAACATTATAATTATTATTCCTTCTACCGCCCAAACTGTAGCTACTGACCCTAATGTGCCAAGCATTATTAAGGTTGTCACCAATCATGGAACTGCAACTTATTCTTTTCAATTATACCTTCCACCGCCATCAATATCCTCTATTTCATTTGATAATACCGGTAAATTTGTATTTATCAATGGAAGTAATTTTGTAGGTGTACAAAAAATTACCTTTCCGGTACCAGGAGCGGCTGATACAGCATTGTCCTTTACAGTAAATAAAACAGGAAACCTTATTACAGCAGCGATTCCCCCGGGAACTGCATTCAAGGATTCACTTCGTGTGTATTGTACATTTGGGTCTGGAGCTTACTCTTATCCACCTCCTATGTCCATAACATCGGTATCTAATGAAAATGGCGCAGCAGGTGATACAATTACAATAACAGGAACAAATCTTATAGGTGTAGATAATGTAATATTCCCAGGGGGCATTGCAGGTACTAATATACAGTCCATATCGGCTACACAAATTTCGGTAACTGTGCCTTCCGGTATTACTGCTCCGGATTCTCTTCGGATATCTGGTGGATTGGGGAATGCGGTTGCTCCGCGAATTTTTGATTCCTATTTGACTCATCCATCGCCAGGATATATTTCTACTTTTGAGAATCAGTGGAATTTAACTGATAATACATGTTATACAGGATGGACAGCTACTTATCGAACTGCTCCGAGCACTACTTATCCTAACAGTACGGGTAATTTTGTTTCAATTACCGGATCAGCGCCAGCAGTTGGTTCTGTCAATTGGTATTACAATAATTCTATGGCTATGCGATCAAACTCACTTCCCTGGGTTGCAAATCCATCGACAGCGAAAGCTTCCGATTATTTATTGAAGTTTGAAGCCTATGTGAATTTTGATTGGAAGGCCGGCGGTATATATTTTACCACTAATAGTACCGGGGGAAGTTATTTATATGAATGGGCCCCTTGGCAGAACGAATCGGGCGGAATTTATCATCCATCAGGATGGTTCACAGTAACAATCCCGTTATCTTCTATTGTTGCAGGTACTTATAACAATTCTGCCGGTGGTTGGCAATATAACCCATCAGGAAATGCGCCTTCAATGGTTACAGACTTAACAGGTAGTACTGGGACGGATCAGCTTTTTGTATACTTTACCAATTTTACAGGTAAAGATATTAACGGAGTAGATATTGCTTTTGATAATTTCAGAATAGTGCACCAATAAACTGAGCTATTAAACCTCTGAAAAAATAATGAGAATAAATAAAATTGGAGGGGTTGTTATTTGTTTAATATTATTAAATCTGGGTTGCAAAAAAAATGTTGCTTCTCCAGGTCAGGGAGGAGGAGGGGGTGGAAATACAAATCCGCCAAAAGTTGATTCCACCTATAATCCGGTAGATCCTTCATTGTCGGCTTCTATTGGTTTTTTTGGAAGCGCCTGGAAACCCAGAACGTTTACTGATCCTGTTACACAAGCTGGTACCGTGACAACCGCAGCTGTGACAGATTCATTAACTATTGATGTTAATAAGGTATTAGTTAAAGTTCCCCCTTATGTTTTTGGTGCCAATTCAAATCTCTGGTCAACTGAAATGAACAAACAACCCACTTTAGTCCAATATCTTTCTGATCTTTCTCCCAATATCATTCGCGGTCCCGCTGGCAGCATTAGTGATATTTATTTCTGGAATGGCACCGATGCTAATCCTGCCCCATCTGACGCCCCTGCAAAACTTCTTGATGCGAGTGGAGATTCAAGCGCCGCGGGATATTGGTACGGTGGAAATAATGCTTCATGGACTCAATCTCTTTCCGATTATTATGATCTTTTGTCTAAAACAAATAGTACCGGAATCCTTACCATAAATTATGGTTATGCAAGATATGGCACCGGAGCAAACCCTGTGGATAGTGCGGCTCATCTTGCTGCTGATTGGGTAAGATACGATAACGGCAGAACAAAATACTGGGAAATAGGTAACGAAAATTATGGCAACTGGGAAGCCGGTTATAATATAAACCAAACTACCAATCAAGATGGCCAACCTGCCATTATCACCGGTGCTTTATATGGTACACAGTTTAAAGTCTTTGCAGATTCAATGAGAGCGGCCGCTCAGCAAACCGGTGCTACAATTTATATTGGCGCCACATTATACCAGGAAGCACCTTATTCCGGAGCTTATACTTCTATTCAAACATGGAACCAGGGTGTTTTACAGAATGCAGGTTCGGCAGCAGATTTTTTTATTGTACATGATTATTTTACAGCTTATGAAACTAATTCATCTGTATCTGATATATTAAGTACTGCTGATGCGGTTCCTACATCAGTAATGTCTTATATTACGCAACAACTTAATGCTTCTGGTGTAGGCCTTAAACCAATAGCACTAACAGAATGGAATATACAGGCTACCGGTTCAAAACAAAACGTTTCTTATATCGCAGGGATCCATGCTGCTAAAACAATTGGCTCAATAATTAAAAATAATTTTGGAGAAGCCAGCCGTTGGGATATTGCCAATGGTTATGATGGTGGTGATGACCAGGGCATGTTTAATAATGGTGATGAACCCGGGGCTCCGTTATGGAATCCAAGACCTTCATTTTTTTACCTTTATTATTTTC
>JGI20206J14855_1000556_pt1 | contig 12662 bp, 14 predicted proteins | sample NGESurdeep092012_6_FD_14855 | JGI IMG/M metagenome (IMG submission 14855) | reverse complement strand
TTTTTTCCCAACAAGTTGATCATAGGATAAAAGAATCCCGAAGTTGGCTTTGAGAAATCATCATGCAAATGAAAAAATAGGTAGTTTTCTTGCAGACACTAAATAGGTGATTGCGCCTAAGTGACTATGTCCAGCAATGATAAACTCTTTGAAACCGGATTTATAAAGTGAATTAATTTTTGGCAAAATATCTCTTGATAAATATGCGGTAGAAATAAGGTATCCCACATGCACGGCGGCTTTGGGATCATCAGGTAAATCATATTTGAAAGTAAAATACTTTTCTAATTGCAATTCGTCTTTTGCAGAAACCATAGCAGCGTAAAGATTTGCAAGAAAACTTGCAGAAGTTATTGTAGTACCTCTCACACTAATTACAGCAACACTATCACGATTTATCCAAAGTTGCCAACGATTGTCAAGCCCCATTTGAGGGGATTAATAGATCATTATATAAGAGTGAGGCTCCGGTAAATCAATGTGGTAAGAAGTATCTGCTTTTGCTCCAATCTTTAGCATTTCAATAAATTCCTGGTTATCAAATCCTGGTTTGAGATGTTGCGCAATTATTTCATTAGAAATTAAAATGGCAAAAATTACAAAGGCGTATCTGATAATTTTCATAATATTTTTTAATGTTTATATTCATTATCCGCAGGCTGGTATGTAAATGTATAAATACATTATCGTTTGTAAACATAGTTAACGAACAATAATGAATCGCATCAACATTTGCAATTAAAAAATAAAATTCCTCAATAAAAGTTAGTTTACTGTGATCTTCTCGTAAATGAATTGAATGATCACTTGCGTTATTTTCAATAATTAAAAATAAAAATTTTTGCTAAATGTTTATTTACTGTCAATGGTTCTTAAAATTGAATTGTGCGATCTCTTGTTCACTCCAATAATTTGAAAATAAAAATCATTAATAAAAGTTGTTTACTGTATCATATTTCCGATCTAATCTTTCAAAATTCAAACGACCTTAAATGGCCATTCTTTTTGGACCCTCGCTTTGATAAAATAAACAATCGTTCCAAGAAAAATTACAATCAATCCACTAAACATTAATTTACTTCCGGTTGAAATAAGAATAAATAACCACATCGATATTGCAAGAATTACAGGCAAAGGAAACAAAGGCATCTTGTAAGGAAATTCATTGCTGCTTCTTTTGCTCCGCAAAATAAGTAACCCTACTGCCTGGCCAATAAATTGTATCATGATCCGCATAGCAAGTATCGCACTTATCACTTCGCTCAGTTTTAAAAACATACTGAAAATAAAAGCCACGCTTCCGAGAAATAATAAGGAAACATAAGGGAAATTTTTAGTTGGATGCAACTTTGCAAATACTTTAAAAAATTCTCCATCTTCTGCGGCGGCATACGGAATACGGCTGTAGCCAAGCGTTGCAGAGAATACCGATGCAAAAGCAACCCACAAAATAAGACAAGTGACAATGATGGCTGCTTTATGTCCAAGCAGCGCTTCCATAAATTCACTTATCACAAAACCACTATCTTTTGCCTGTTGCCACGGAATCACACTTACCACGCTCACGTTCATAAAAAAATATAAAAATGCTATTCCAATAATTGAAATAAACATACTACGCGGGATGTTTTTTGAAGGGTTTTTTATTTCACTTCCCAGGTGGCAAACATTATAATATCCGAGATAACTGTACACAGATTTTACACTTGCAAAACCAATAGCTGTTACAAAAGCATAATCAACCGACAGTCCTGAATTAATATTCCTGATTGGTGCCAGGAAATTTCCATGAACTATCCCACCGCCGATAATCCAAAACATGGTAATGATAACACCACTCCACAAAAAAACACTAATCTTACCTATCGCATCAATTTTACGGTATAATAAAATGACTATTAAAATAACCACGCTCCCACTCACTAATTTTTCAGTAACAGAATTAAGGGGAACAAGGAAAGAAAAATATTTTGCAAAGCCGATTGCGGCAGAAGCTATTACCAGTGGCGCTTGTATCATTGTTTGCCACACAAACAAAAAGCTCATCATTTTGCCGGCGCCACTTTTTCCATACGCCTCTTTTAGAAAATTATAGCTGCCACCCGCTCTCGGAAACGCTGCTCCCAACTCGCTCCATACCATTCCATCTACAATTGATAAAAAAGCTCCGGCGATCCATGCGTAAAGAAAATATGGCCCGTTCATCATGCCTATCACCATCGGTAAAGTAATGAACGGCCCTATACCAACCATGTCAGTCATGTTGATAGCTGATGCCTGCCAAAGGCTGAGCCTTCTTTCCAATACAGCCATTAAATTAATAAATTGAATAGAGTAACAATGATAAAAAGAAACAATTTAGGAATAAAAATACTTAATTAAGATTTCCCTTTTTTAGTTCTTCTACTGCATAATTCGCTGCCCTCGCTGTTAATGCCATAAAAGTGATTGATGGATTTTGAGTTCCGGTGGAAGTCATGCATGCACCATCAGTTACAAATACATTGGGGCACTCATGAAGTTGGTTCCATTTGTTTAAAAGAGATGTTTTAGTATCTTTACCCATCCTTACTCCTCCTACTTCATGTATATCCAGTCCGGGCGCTTGTTTGCTATCATTGCTTGTAATATTTTTACATCCTGCTTTGTCAAGCATTTCTGCTCCCTGGATTAAAAAATCTTTAAGCGATTTTACATCATTATCATCATATGCTACATCTATAGACAATAACGGAATACCCCATTCATCTTTTTTGTTTTTGCTGAGCGATACACGATTGGTTTCTTTGGGAATGGTTTCACCCTGCATCATCATCGAAACACCCCAGTTACCGGGTTCTGTTTCTGCTTGTTTGAATGTTTCACCCATTTGATCGCCGGCCACAGCGTGTTCCCAACCACCTCTATAAGCGCTGAAAAATACCATATAACCGCGAAGGAAATCCATTTCCTGCTTATATACATTTCTGAAATTAGGCATCATAACTGCACAAGGCCGCCGGCCATAATAATAGGAATCCAAAAAACTATCCATACTTGCATTAAGTGTACCTCTGTAATTTTGAAACGCTACATATTTACCGAGTAATCCATTATCATTTCCAAGTCCGTTAGGAAAACGTGTTGAAGTGGAATTGAGTAAAATAAGATTTGAATTCAATGCGGCAGCATTTACAAAAATTATTTTTGCAAAATATTCTGTGATTACTTTCGTGTGTGCATCTATTACTCTGACTCCTGTAGCCATGTTTTTCTTATCATCATAAATAATAGAATGCACTACGGAATCAGGTCGTAGCGTAAGGTTCCCGGTTTTCGCAGCCCAGGGTAAGGTAGAAGAATTGGAACTAAAATAGCCACCAAACGGACATCCACGCTGACAAAGATTTCTTGCCTGGCATTGCCCCCTGACCTGCTCTAAATGTATTTCTTTGGGTTGGGTTAAATGAGCACATCGTCCAATAATTACATTTCGGTCTTTATAATTATCCATGATTCTTTTCTGCATGGACTTCTCTACCACGTTCATTTCCCATGGAGGCAAAAATTCTCCATCAGGCAAGGTTTCTAATCCATCTTTATTGCCACTGATGCCCACAAATTTTTCAACATGACTGTACCATGGCGCAAGGTCTTCGTAACGTATCGGCCAGTCAACAGCAAATCCATCTCTTGCAGGGCCTTCAAAATCATATTTACTCCAACGCTGTGTTTGTCTTGCCCATATCAGCGACTTTCCTCCTACCTGGTATCCCCGTATCCAATCGAAAGGTTTCTCCTGGATGTATGGATGCTCTTTATCTTTCGCAAAAAATTGCATGGCGTCTTCTCTGAAAGCATAACATTTTGAAACGATAGGATTTTCCTCTTTTACTTTTAATGTCAACTCATTTCGATGTGGAAAATCCCATGGATCCTTTGCCATTGTCGGATAATCTATTAAATGCCTCACGTTTCTACCTCTCTCCAAAACCAAAGTTTTGATTCCGTGTTCGCATAACTCTTTAGCGGCCCAGCCGCCACTGATTCCAGAACCAATAACAATAGCATCGTAAGTATTATCTTTAATTCCTTTCGAATTAATATTTCCCATTTTCTGTTTGTTTACTGTACTAGGATTTTTTTTCTAATCAATTTATGTTGCCCATACTTTATCACCTTCTTTATAAGGTACATCCCCTTTGTAAGAACCTGGAGTTTGTATGTATCGCAAAGCTTTGGTAGCACCGGGTTGTGAAGTAAAGAACCCAAACAACGTGAGCTCCTTTACCATTGGATAAAAATGACCACCGTATTCATTCATTGCTTCCTGATTTCCTTTTCCTGTTTGAACAGCATCACCACTTGCTGATGTGCTTTTCTTTTTATTCTTTGCATACTCTTGCGCGTCTTTTTCGAATTTTTGCAGTATCTCTTTTTTTTGTAAAAGTGTCAATTTCGGAAATTGATTTTTGTATTTATTGCTACTGATTTCTTTGATTTTATTGATACCGTACCAGAACGTGCTTTGTTCATCGGGGGTGTAGCAGTCTGTTACGTATACTTTCATAAATTGCCCTATCTGTGCCGCTTTGGCTCCGGGTGATGTCGAAGTTGCGGGAATGATGGTCTCACCAATTTCGTCGAGGAGCTTTATATTTTCTTCAGTAAAATATTCATCTTTTACCGCGGACTTACAAGATGAAAAAATCATGTCGGGGCTGACTATTGCTGCCGGAAGGATGATAGCCATCGAGGATAAAAAACTTCTTCTTTTCATTTATTGATTTTAAAAAATTGCAATGGATGGGTTTCTGCTAATTTCGTTATAATTTGCAAAACCGCCCATTTACTTTTGATCCCAAATAAATGCAATTTTTTCTAACACAAAAACAGATAATTGTAAATTGCAAAAACTATGACTAAACTTTCCGTAAATATCAATAAGATTGCTACGCTACGAAACTCGCGCGGTGGCAATAATCCTGATTTAATAAAAACAGCCAGGGATATTATCACTTTTGGATCAGATGGAATTACAGTTCATCCACGTCCTGATGAAAGGCATATCCGTTATGCAGATGTGTATGCATTGAAAAAAATGATCCCGAAATCTATTGAATTTAATATCGAAGGAAATTCACGCGAACAAAAATTTATAGATCTTGTCCTTGCCAATAAACCCGACCAGGTAACCTTTGTTCCTGATGCTTTAGGACAATTAACTTCAGATCATGGATGGGATACGGTAAAAAATAAAGATTATTTAATTGAAATTATTTCTGTTTTTAAAAAGGCAGGAATCAGGGTATCGGTTTTTGTAGATCCTGATATCAAAATGGTAAAAGGTGCTAAAGAAACCGGAACAGACAGAATTGAATTGTACACAGAAAATTATGCAAAACAATTTCAAAAAGGAAATCATCAACTGGCAATTGCTCCTTTCATTACTGCTGCTAAAAAAGCAATCGAACTTGGCCTGGAAATCAATGCCGGTCATGATCTTGACTTACACAATCTAAAATATTTTTCAGAAAATATCCCCGGACTTTCAGAAGTTTCTATCGGGCATGCATTGATTTGCGATGCATTATACTTTGGCCTCGAAAATACAGTTCAACTTTATAAAAGACAACTAAGTAATTCTTAAGTTGATTAGTTAATTGGTTTTACAGTAAAGAAACAATTATCAGAGATTCCTATTTTGTTCAAAATCCCTGGGCCGTATGTTAGACCATATCATATAATCAAAAATTCTTTTGAAGATTTAATAATGTAAAGTATATTTGTCATTTAGGAAAGCAAATTTGTCAAATTGGATAAAAATATTAATAGAAAGTATCCTAAATTACTACCAAGGTATTTTAAGGTAATTGGCCTTGGCTTAATGATTCTAGCATTTGTTCCGATTGTAATTATTATAACAATGAACTTTAAAATATTGCCATCACAAAAAGAACTACGTGAAGTATTCATTGCAAATACCTTCATACTTGGATTATTAATAATAGCCTTGTCTAAAGATAAAGTTGAAGATGAAATGACTATTGCAATAAGATTAAAAGCAATGGTTATTGCATTTATTAGTATTGTAATTTATTTTATTATCTCGCCATTTAGTGATATTCTTTTTAAAATTCCTATAGAAAATTTAACTGGCCGACATCTTGTCACGGTTATGTTGTTCGAATATTTGTTGATGTACTATTATTTAAAAAGGGTCCGGTAATGAAAAACACATTAAAAGTTGAACGGGCAAAACTAAATCTAACACAACAGGATTTAGCATACAAAGTGGGTGTATCCCGTCAAACGATAAATTCAATTGAAGCAGAAAGGTATGTTCCATCTACTGTCCTTTCAATAAAAATATCTGATGTTTTTAAATCTTCTGTCAATGAAATTTTCAAGTTAGAAAAGAACGACTGAAATTAATATAATTATTGTTCGTAAAAATCAACGATTTGAATCTCTTACATTTTGAGATTCTTTATTTCAGCAATTCTTCCAACTTAGTATTCAATGCATCACCTCTAAGATTTTTGGCAATTATTTTTCCATGGGGATCTATCAAAAGGTTTTGAGGTATGCTGGTAATATGAAATAACAGAGCTACCTGGTTTCCCCATCCTTTTAAATCACTGACATGAGTCCAGGAAAGTCCATCCATTTTAATTGCGCTTAACCATGCCTGTTTTGCCTGGTCGAGCGATACGCCAAGAACTGTAAAATTCTTTTCATGGTATTTATGAAAAGCCGCTACCACATTCGGATTCTCTTCGCGACACGGCCTGCACCAGCTTGCCCAAAAATCAACCAGTACATATTTTCCCCTGAAAGAAGAAAGGGTCACTTTATGCCCGGAAGTATCATCCTCTGAAAAATCTATGATCTCGGAACCTATTGGATTTATTCTTGCTACTGCCAATTGCTGATCTACATATTTTGCAAGAGAAGAATTTTTCACCTCACCTGACATCATTTTAAAAAGGCTTTCTGCTTTTGCTACATTTTGAGAAGTTTGTAATATCCTTATAATTGCAAGAGGAGCCACATAAGAAGATGGATATTTCTTTACAAACTCCTCGCTTATTTTTTCTACGGCTTTTACCGAATCAGGGTCTTTTGCCACATCAGGAGAAAACAAGTCCAGGTAAGGCTTCGTCAATTTCGAATATTCGGCAAACTGAGTTTCTGTTTTGGAGCCTGTTATAGAAAGATTTTCGAGGTTGTTTTTATCACCGGCAATTTTAACTTTAGAATTTTCAATAAATAAAGGAATAGCAGGTGGCTGGTCGCCAAAAACTAAAATAATAAAGGATGGTTCAGAAAGCTGTCCTTTTATAAGAAATTTCCCGTTTTCAAAGATAGTTTGCTTTTCAGGTACCCCGGTTTGCTGGTTCAAAAAAGAAACTGAAGTGCTATCGGGATATCCGGAAATATTTCCACTTATTTCATACCCATCGTTAGTGTTTGTTTTTGTCGCGTTCACAGAAGTCTGCGCAAAACCAAAAAAAGGTAACGCGATAAAAAGAAAAAATAATTGTTTCATAATTTAAAATATTACAGCAAATTTAATTTTTTTAAAATAAACATTTTTATAGAAAGGAGAAAATGTCAGGATTGTAAAATTGAGTTAAGAAATTTTTGTGTCGCGTCGTCTATGTCATCAACATTCTCAATAGCATTAATATATGCGGTACCGATAATGGCTCCTGCAGCATATTGGCAAGCCTTGGCAAATGTTTCGTGATCTTTTATTCCAAAGCCAATCAAGACTTTATTTTTCAAATTCATATTTTTTATTCTTTCAAAATACGTTTTCTGGGCATTCATATTAGTATTGCTCCCGGTAATAGAGGAAGAGGAAACTGCATAAATAAATCCATTACTAAGGGAATCAATTTTACGGATTCTCTCCTCTGAAGTCTCGGGAGTAATTAAGAAAATAAAATTGAGGTTATTTTCTTCAAAAATATTTTTATACTCCCTTTCATATTCATCTATAGGAAGGTCAGGAAGGATAATGCCGGTAACGCCCACGTTTTTTGCATCTGCGCAAAAATCTTCAAATCCATATTGCAAAACAGGGTTCAAATAACCCATCAGTATTAAGGGAACATGAACCTTATTTTCTTTTTTATTTAATTGTGAAAAAAGGATTTTTATCGTCATTCCGTTATGCAAGGCTCGCATGCTGCTGTTTTGAATTACGGGTCCATCGGCCAAAGGATCGCTATAGGGCATCCCGATTTCTATCATGTCAGCGCCATGTTTCTGCAAGGATTGCAGAATATTTAACGTATCATTCAATTGGGGGGAACCGGCAGTAAAATAAATACTCAGAATATTTTTCTCCTTTTCAGAAAATAATTTTTGAATCGTGCTCATCTGTTCAATATTTAGTTTGGCTTTTCTCTGGCCTGTCAGAGGCCTTCATATAAGTATCCATATCCTTATCTCCTCTCCCGCTCAAATTCACAACTACTTTATCATCAATTTTAAATTTCATTTTTTTCAAAACCGCAAGTGCGTGAGCAGATTCCAATGCAGGAATAATCCCTTCCATTTTTGTTAATTCAAAAGCAGCTTCGAGCGCTTCATCATCTGTTGCATTCATAAATTGTGCTCTTTTTGATGCAAATAAATTAGCATGCATCGGCCCGATTCCGGGGTAATCAAGTCCCGCTGAAATACTGTGTGGTTCTATAACCTGTCCATCTTCTGTTTGCATCACGTAACTTTTACTTCCATGCAAAATTCCTACAGAACCCAATTGAATTGTTGCCGCACTCATGCCACTTTCTACTCCAAGGCCGGCAGCTTCCACCGCTATTAATTTTACATCTTCGTCATCAAGAAAATAATAAAATGCGCCCGCTGCATTACTTCCTCCACCTACACATGCGATCACGTAATCCGGTAATTCACTTCCTGTTTTTTCTTTTAACTGAATCCTTATTTCTTTACTGATCACACTTTGAAAACGTGCTATCATATCAGGATAAGGATGCGGCCCTACTACACTTCCTATCAGGTAATAAGTATCTTCAGGATTATTGATCCAATCCCTGATCGCCTCATTGGTAGCATCTTTCAGAGTTTTGCTACCACTGATTGCTGGAACTACTTTTGCACCAAGCATTTTCATTCTTGCTACATTAGGAGCCTGGCGTTCTATATCCTTTTCACCCATATAAACAATACATTCCAGGTTTTTTAAAGCACAAACAGTGGCGGTAGCAACACCATGCTGGCCTGCGCCGGTTTCAGCAATAATCCTTTTTTTACCAAGTCTTTCAGCTAATAAAATCTGGCCGATGGTATTATTGATTTTATGAGCGCCGGTATGACAAAGATCTTCACGCTTTAAAAAAATATTCGCTCCATATTTATCGCTTAATCTCTGAGCGAGATATAACGGAGTAGGCCTACCCGCAAAATCTTTCAAAAGAGAATTAAATTCTTTTTGAAAACTTTCTTCATTTATTATCTTTAAGTAATTTTTTTGGAGGTTTTCCACATTCCTATGCAACATTTCCGGAATGTACGCCCCACCAAATTGGCCATAATAGCCATTCTTATCTACTGCCCACATCTTAGTTTAATTTTTTAATTCTTTTACAAAATCCTTTATTTTTTTCATATCTTTTATTCCGGGTTCCGTTTCGAATCTACTATTCACATCTACCCCATAAAAAAATGGATGCTTAAATTTTTTAAGAGATGCTGCATCAGTGACACTGATGCCCCCGCTTAAAAAAAACGGTTTTCCAATAATTGAATTTTCAAGAAGTTTCCAGTTGAATTTCTCGCCCGTTCCTCCATATAAACCCGCAGAACCTTTATCAAATAAATAATAATCACATACCTCATCGTATTCTTTAACTAACCAATCAATATTAGTATCAAAATCTGCTATACGAAAAGCTTTAATTACTCTGAAATGCTGACTGATACGGTTGCAAAAAGAGGCGGTTTCATCTCCGTGAAGCTGCACCAAATCCAACCCAAAATGATCCATTTGTTTCATGATCTCTTCCTCGCTTGCATTTACGAAAACACCTACTTTCTCAATGGATAAACCCAATTCCTTCACTTCTTCTCCATTCAATTTTTCCAAAACATACCTGGGAGATTGCTCATAAAATATAAGGCCGGCATAATCAATTCCCAAACCACTTAGCTCTTTCAACTGCTCCAAATCCCTGTTGCCACAAACTTTTATTTTCATTTCTTATTTTTTATTTTTTCTTCCCTGCTCTATTTTCTATTCTTCAAAACAAGTGAAGATTTAAATTCCCTGGTTCACTTACACTATGCAAAGTTCATTCAAAGATGGATAATATTTATTAAAAGTTTTCAATATTCACCGTAATGACGTATAGACAAGGTTTTAGCCTTCTTTTCTCAAAAAAAGGAAACCCATTTATTTATTCTTTTACTGCAAATCTAAATTGAAAATATGCATGCATTAAAGAACCTGCGTTCCGATTCCTTTTTGCAGTGGAAAATTTTTATGACTAATTTTGTGTAACAAAAATATCCGGTGAATAATGTACATCAGCCTATGATGTAAGAATAGCAGAAGGGTACTAATTCAGTAAAAAGGAATATTTATTTTTTAAAATGTTGATAAGAAAGATTGCTGCAGAAGATAATTCAGTAATGGCTGATATAATACGTAATTCTTTATTGGAATTTAATGCAGCTAAACCTGGAACAGTTTATTTTGATGAAAGCACTGATCATTTAAGCGAATTATTCAAAGCAAAAAGATCCGCCTATTTTGTAATTGAGATCCATCATGAAATCGCGGGAGGCGGCGGCTATTTCCCTACAAAAGGGCTTCCTCAAAACAATTGCGAACTGGTAAAAATGTATGTTTCTAAAAAATTCCGTGGCAAGGGATTGGGAAATATCCTTTTACAAAAATGTATGGAAGAAGCAAAGAAGGAAGGCTACAAAATAATGTATCTTGAATCAATGCCGGAATTGGTAAATGCAATTGCGATGTATGCAAAAAATGGTTTTAGTTATATCCCGCAACCTCTGGGTAATAGCGGACATACAGGATGTGATGTATGGATGATGAAAGATTTATAATAAGACGCAAAAGTTTAAAAACTTTAAAATATAAAATGAATAAATCAACAACTAAAGAAATCAGGGAAAGATTTGATAAAGATGTGGAACGGTTTTCAAATCTTCAAACAGGGCAACAGTCAACCATAGACGCAGAACTGTCATTAGAGTTGCTTACTGAGTCTGCAAAAAGAATCAATCCACAATCTGTCAATTTATTAGATCTGGGATGTGGAGCTGGCAATTACACATTAAAGATGTTGTCAAAAATACCTCATCTCAATTGCACATTGATAGATCTTAGCAAACCTATGCTGGACAAAGCATTTCAAAGAGTTTCAAAAGAAACCGATAAAGCGATAACGATAATTCAGGGGGATATTCGCGAAATTGATTTGCCAAATGACCAATATGACATCATTTTAGCAGGCGCGGTATTGCATCATTTACGCGAAGATGAAGATTGGAACTTTGTTTTTAAAAAGCTTTTCAATTCTCTGAAAAATGGAGGTTGCCTGATGATCTCTGATCTGATAACCCAGGATACAAAAATCCTGAACAACTATATTTGGGAAAGATATGGTGATTATTTAGAAAAAAACGGTGGTGCAGAATATAAACAAAAAGTTTTGGCTTATGTGGAAAAAGAAGATTCTCCCCGATCATTAAACTATCAGTTGAATCTTATGGAAAAAGCAGGTTTCAAAAATGTAGAGATATTGCACAAAAATATTTGCTTTGCTGCTTACTGTGCAATCAAATAGGGTATTATGGAAATAATGTAATTTTTTTAGAAATGGATTTATATGGTCAAAAAAGCAAAAGCATTCCTCAGAAAATTATTATTTTCATTCTTGAAATATTCTTTATCTGTCTTTCATGGTGGATTCTATTTCAGGAAGGAGGAAACCTTATTGCACATCAACTGGGAATAACAAATTACTTTCTCTCAACTGACAGAAGAATGTTCCTTTTCATTTTCTCCATTATTATTTTTTTCAGGATTGCAATTATGATGCTATTTTTTCTAAAAAGAAAAATCCCATGGGCAGAAAGCGTGAGTGTTCCAATTGCTTTTGCACTTTATTATTTAGGGTTTTCCTTATTGGTCATTCCTGTAAATCAATCAATCGGCTTTCTTGATTATTTGGGCATTTTCATTTTTATTGCCGGCTCGTTTATTAATACCTATTCAGAATTTTTGAGGAATAACTGGAAGAAAAATCCGGTCAATAAAGGCAAACTTTATATCAAAGGATTTTTTAAATATTCAATGCATATCAATTACTTTGGCGACCTGCTTTGGGTTTCGGGTTATGCAATACTCACCGGGAACTGGTATTCCGTATTCATTCCTATATTCCTTATTTGCTTTTTTATTTTTTATAATATTCCAAAACTAGATCAATATCTTGAAACTAAATATGGGAAAGATTTTGAGGAATACTCAAAAAAAACTAAAAAGTTTATTCCATTTATATATTAAAAAAAAATTATTTTTAACTCAACCACCACCTTCCGAGAAGGTGGGTTGGAAGACATCGGGCGAAGCCCTCTTACGGCTCTGGAGGTGAGGTGAATAAATCGAAATTCTGTGT
>JGI20206J14855_1000554_pt1 | contig 12670 bp, 8 predicted proteins | sample NGESurdeep092012_6_FD_14855 | JGI IMG/M metagenome (IMG submission 14855) | reverse complement strand
CACCGAGCAGATGATGACGTACTTCCACGACGCCTCGAGGGCTCCCCTCGTGCGCCGGAACCCGACCAGGAACGTGGTGATGATCGTGGTCGCCTCGACGGCCACCCACATGACGCCCACGTTGCCCGCGACGACCGCGAGCAGCATGGCCGTGATGAAGCCTTGGACGAGGACTGCATACAGCGTCGCGCGACGCGCGCTCGAGCGACCCGAGGTGACCTCGCGTTCGAGGTAGCGCACGGACTGGCACACGGCCAAGAGCCCGATCGCGCCAATGACGATCACCATGAAGGCGCTGAGGGCGTCGACGCGCAGGACGCCAGACAACGCGGAGAGTGCCGGTCGGTGGACGACGAGTGTGGCGAGCACGACGCCCGTGACGAGCACGAAACCTAACGACGCCGTGCACAGCCATCCGACCCAGCGCCGCCACGGGGTCGCCGCCGCGACACACCCGGTCACGGCCGGGACGAGCAGGAGTACGAGTGCGAGCATCAGTCGTGCAGTTCCTGGAGTTGATCGAGGTCGAGTACCGCGAACTTGGACCACAACTGCACCGCCAGTACGCGCAGCACCACGATCACCAGGAGGACGTCGAGGGATGCGCCCAACTCGACCAACAACGGCACGCCGGCCGTGGCGAGGAAGGCGACGAGCGCAATGCCGTTGTCGACGAGCAAGAGGCCCACGATCTGCGACACCGCCTTGCGGCGAACGACCATCGAGAAGAATCCAATGAGCATCGTCGCGAGTCCGAGCGGAATCAGCCGTCCGGCACTCGTGGACACGAGCGCGACGACCGGGCGCGTCGCGCCGTAGGCGAGGAACGTGAGGGCACCGGCACCCACCAGTGACGACGGCACGTTCACGAGCGGTGACGTTTCGCGGCTCCGCGGTTCGTTCGCCAGAACCCGCCTCACGAGTGTCGGGATTGCGAATCCCTTGGCAACGACGACCAGACATCCCACGACGATGAGCACGACGTCGTGGCGGCGAACTCCGAGCACGAGGGCGACGACACCGAGCGCCATCCCCTGGACCGCTAACGTGCGCACGATCGCTCGAAGCGATCGTCGCCACAAAGTGACGAACGCACACAGGATCACGAGCCCGGCCGCGATCTCGAGGAAGCTCGAGTACGTGGCGCCGTTCATCGCGCGACCACCGCGGTCACGGCACCCAGCAGAGCCAGCACGAAGCCGCCCGCCAAGAGTTCCGGCAGTCGAAAGAGTCGCATCTTGGCCGTGAAGACTTCAAAGACCGCGATCGTGGTGCCGACGGCGGCGACCTTGGCAATGAGCGCGAGCAGCCCCACGCTGAAGAACAACGCCCCGGGCCGGTTCGCCACGCCCCACGGCACGAACAGGTTCACGAACAGTCCCAATAAGAACACGAGGCGCATCGATTCGCCCAAGGTGATCAGGCCCAAGTCCGCGCCGGAGTACTCGAGGACCATGGCCTCGTGGATCATCGTCAGTTCGAGGTGCGTACTGGGATTGTCGACCGGCAGCCGACCGCTCTCGGCGAGGATCACCACCAGGAACGAGGCCAGCGCCAGGATTCGTGCCGGACTCGCGATGAGCGCCGGATGGTTTAGACCGATACGCACGAGCGCGGGCAGGTTCGACGTACGAGCGGCGATCGCCATGGCCAGGATCGCCACCAGCAATGCCGGCTCACAGAGTGCCCCGATGGTCATGGACCGGCTCGAACCCATGCCGCCAAACGCCGTCCCGGTATCGAGGGCACTCAGCGCGAGCAGGACCGAACCGAGCAGCAGTACGAACACCACCGCGAAGAAATCCGAACTCTGCCCGAGCGGTGGGTGGGCCGTCACGAGCGGCGACACCGCCGTGACCGCGACGACCGTCGCGACGAGTACGACCGGACCGGCGCCGAAGACCCAACTCGAATCTTGCGGGCGCGTGCGTTGTTTGGCGAAGAGCTTGCGCAGGTCGAGCAGGGGCTGGTGAATGGGCGCACCGACGCGGCCCTCGAGACGACTGCGAACCTTGCGCATGAGTCCCAGGAGGAGCGCACCGCCAACGGCGACGGCCGCCACTTGAAAGACCGCGACCAGAACCTGCGTCACGACGTGGGTGAACTCGTTCACGCCACCACCACCAAGACGATCACGAGCGCCACGAAACCGAACGCGAGGTAGCGATGCACGCTGCCGTTCTGGAGCCGACGCGCGCGTTGACCCCACCACCGCACGCCGGCGATGCATGGTCGATAGAACTGGCGCTCAATGAGGTCGTCATTGGACGTGTGAAAGACGATGCGCTCGATGTAGTACCGCGATTCGACGAAGTGGCTGACGTCGAGGTCGCGCGAGGGACGGATGACGTCGTCGAAGACTCGCTGCAGCGGTTCGGCGAACGACGTCGCCGTGTACTGCATGCGCGCGGTCTGCAGCTTTCGACCCGACCCCCACGGTTCGACCGGATTGACGGCGGGCCACGCGTGTCCCCGACGGTGCGTGAGCCGGCGAATCACGATCACGACCAACACCGCGATCGCCAGTCCTCCGGCGAGCAGCGACGGCGCCAGGACACCACGTAGACCAATCAGGTGCAGTGAGATCCAGCCACTCGTCGCGGAGGTGGCGTTGGCGCGACCGGCACTCGCCGCCGCGCGCTCGATCGCCGGTAGCACGAGCATCGGCACCAGACCGAGCACGAGACAGAGCGTGGCGAGGGCCGCGGCGCCCAGACGCATCGTGATTGCGGCCTCGTGTGCCTCGGTCGCCTCGACGGAGCGACCTCGTCCGAGAAACCCGATCCCCGTCGCCTTGACGAAGGCCACGACCGTGAGCCCCCCGGTCAACGCGAGGGCGGCGACCGCGACGGCCACGCTGATGACGACCGATGTATTGGACGTCGGCAGTCCGTGCAGGAGACCCTGGAAGAGCAGCCATTCACCGACGAATCCGTTGAACGGTGGAAGGGCCGCCACCGAAAGCGCACCGACGAAGAAGACGACGCCCGTCACGGGCATCCGGCGCATCAAACCTCCGAGTCGGTCCAAGTCCCTCGTCCCCGTGGCGACCTGCACCGCGCCCGCGGCGAGGAAGAGTGCTCCTTTAAACACGGAGTGATTGACCAGCAACAACAGTGCGGCCACCATCGCGATGGCGGCGGTCGTCGGACGGCCCACTGCGCCAAAGAGTCCCGACGCACCGAGCGCGATCAGGACTAGACCCATGTTGTCGGTCGTCGAATAGGCGAGCAGTCTCTTGAGGTCCGTACTCGTCGCCGCGTAGAGGGCGCCGTAGAGGGCCGACACCACGCCGAGGACGCTGACGAGTAACCACCACCAGACGGGACCTCCCCCGAGGAGTTCATTGCCCACGAGGATGATTCCGTAGATGCCGAGGTTGACCATGGCCCCCGACATCAGCGCCGACGCCGGTCCCGGCGCTTCGGCGTGCGCTTTGGGCAACCAGACGTGCAAGGGCACCGCCCCGGCCTTCGACCCGAATCCGAGCAGGGCCAACACGAATATCGTCCCGCGCACCGCTCCCGAGAGATGCCGAGCGTGGGCCTCGATGTCGGCGAAGGTCTGGCCGCCGGAGTGAGCCGAGAGCAGTACGAGCGCGAGGAGTATGGCGGCCGCGCCGGCGTGGGTCATGACGGCATACCACTGGGCGGCACTTCGAGCGGCCTCGCGTCTCGACTGGTCGGTCAACACCAATACCAACGAGGCGAGCGCCATCATTTCCCACAGCACCAGGAACGTCGCCACGCTGGCCGCGAACGGTACGAAGAGCATGCTGGTGACGAATAGCGGCAACGCGCACGATGCATTTCGCGTGGCGAGCCCGTGACTGGCGTAGCCCAGCCAATAGAGCGTCGACGCCAACGCCACTACCGAAATCGAGATGACGAAGAGGGCGCCCAACGGATTGAGCACGAGCGTGACGCCCGTGAGGGGCAGGATTGCGCTGGTGGACAGCGAAATGACATGACCACTCGAGAGCACCGCCACCGCGGCCGCAATTCCTGCGCCGCACGAGACCCACGTCAGCGCCACGGCCGCACCCACGCGGCTCGACGCCGGGAGCGCGCCACCGAGAATGGCGGCCATCACACCGGCCAGACCAATTGTGACGACGTAAACCTCGTTCACCGCCCGGTCAGACCCCTCAACGCCTCGACGATCACTTCCGGACGAGGCGGACAGCCGGCGATATGGACATCGACGTTCACGACGTCGCTGACCGATCCTTCGACGCCGTAGGCGCCTTTGAAGATCCCACAATCGTGCGCGCAGTCACCGAGCGAGATGACGAGTCGCGGCTCAGGCATGGCTTCGAGCGTCTTTCGCAGCGGTTCAGCCATGTTCTTAGTGACCGGTCCCGTCACCAAGAGGGCGTCGGCGTGACGGGGCGACGCGACGAGTCGCACACCAAATCTCTCCGCGTCATAGACCGGTGCAAAGGCGGACGTGACTTCAAGCTCACAGCCGTTACACGAACCGGCGTCGACGTGACGTATCTGCAGTGATCCGTGAAGCGTCGCCGCTGCGTCTTGCGGTGTCGGCGCGTCGCCTAGGTCCTGGACGACTTTCCTGGGATGAACCAAGGTCTCAAAGAGGAGACGAAACGACATGACTCCGGTTTCCCTCTTCGCGTGCTCGATCGCTCAATCGACCTTACCATCGTATTTTCATGTCACTTTTGAGAGAATTGGCCTCACGCGATGTCGTGATAGTGCCAAATCTCAATCCAAATGAGACGTTTGATGCTGCAGTTAGACGCCAACCACGTCACGTACATCGAAGCGATTCTCACATCTCGGTCGTGGGGTTGCCCATTCATTGAGCAGTTGATCGGCGTAGCCCTTGACCTATGGTCGAAGTAGTGAAGCGTAGGGCCTTGCAAGAGAGTGAGGAGCGGTTTCGTCAGTTGGTGAACAACATCGACGAAGTCTTCATCCTTCGAACGACAGCGCCATACCGATACATCTACATCAGCCCAGCCGTGGAGACCGTCTTCGGGCTGAGCGCGGAAGAAGCAATCGCCGATCCCGCGCACTTCCTTTCATTCACCCATCCCGACGACATCGAATTCGTCCGAACGACGATGGAAGAAGCCGGCCGCGCCGAGCGTGTCGAGGTCGAGTACCGAATCATCCGTTCGAACGGCCAGGTGCGTTGGGTATGGACGCGGTATCAGCAGGTCGAGGTCGCGGCGGGCGATCCCCCGCTCGTCGCCGTAGTGGTCACCGACATCACGGCGCAGAAGGACGCCCAACGCGCCGAAATTTCCGCGCGGGCCGAGGCGGTACGGGCCAACGCCGCCAAGACCGAGTTCCTGTCGCGAATGAGCCACGAGTTACGAACACCGATGAACGCGATTCTGGGGTTCGCGCAATTACTGGGAATGGATGCACTGAATGAAGAACAGCATGAGTCGGTACGTCAGATCATCCGCGGCGGGCGGCACCTGCTGGATCTGATCAATGAGGTCTTGGACATCTCGCGAATCGACTCAGGCGAANTGGCGCTGTCCACCGAATCCGTACTGGTGTCCGACGTACTGGATGAGGTCATGGACCTCGTCGTGCCCTTGGTCGCGGGGCGCAATCTGACGGTCCTCATGCCAGAAAGGGACGTTTGTCACGAGCACGTGCTGGCCGATCGACAGCGCTTCAAGCAGGTACTGCTGAATCTCGTGGCCAATGCGATCAAGTACAACCGGAACGATGGCGAGATCAGGTTGAGTTGCTCGCCTCGGCCCAACGGCGAGTTTGCCGTCACCGTCTCTGACACCGGAATCGGAATCGGCCCTGAAGAGTTGCAGCGATTGTTCACGCCATTTGACCGACTAGGTCGAGAGAGCACCGGTGAGGAGGGTACCGGTGTCGGTTTGGCGTTGTCGCAGGGACTCATTCAGTTGATGGGCGGTCGCATCGAGGTTGAATCAGCAGCTGGCGTCGGTAGTAGTTTCACGGTTCTGGTGCCGCTGGTCAAAGACGTAGGACCGCCGCCCGATGAGCAAGGTTCGCCGGCGGGCGCAGAGAGTTCGACTGCCAACACCCTGGTTCGTCATTCGAAGTTGAGAGTCGTGTACATCGAGGACAACCTTGCCAACGTGCGATTAATGGAGCGGATTGTCGCGCGTCGTCGAGAAGTCACACTGATTCACGCGATGCAAGGTCGACTCGGGCTTGATCTGATCGCCTCGTCTCAGCCCGACCTGATCCTCTTGGACCTCCACTTGCCTGATATGTCGGGCGAGGAGGTTCTGCGGCGATTGCAGGCAGAGGTGACCACCAAGGACATCCCCACCTTGGTCGTGAGTGCCGATGCCAGTCCCGGGCAGATTCAACGGATCTTGGAGATGGGGGCCTCCGGCTACCTCACCAAGCCGTTTGACGTGGAGGAATTGTTACGTTGGTTCGACGATCCGCACCGGATGGAAGGATCGGTCCCTTGACGTAATCCGAAGGGTCAGGCTCTTTGATCCAGCTTGAACGTTTTGATGACCTGATGCCAACTCTCCTCGCCGCTCGAGACACGACGAGCAAGTCACGCACCACCCATTGCGAAGGTCTCAGTTGATCGCTGAGGAGGACGTTTAATGTAGTCCAGCCTCGCACAATCGATCGAACTGTTCCCTTTCGTTCACGAGTGTGCAGAAAGACAGTCACTCTCGGTTCATATGTCGAACATATGGTTCGTCTCACTGCCCGAGCGGAAGAGATACACCATGCGGTCATCGAGATTACATAGTTTCAGAGCACTGCTTGTCGTCGCGATCGCCGCGTCGACGGGCGCCTATGGGTTCGTCGGGGCGGTCTCCGCTTTGGCGACCAAGGCGCCATTTCACGTCTCCCAGATCTTGCGAGGGACGTCACTTCACCATACGTATACGTCAACCGGATCAACGGCGACCCATACGGAAACGCTGAGTAGGCCAGACGACATCAGTCGATGGGGCAACGATCTGTTCGTGGGATTCCAAAATGGTGTCGGCGCGCAGGGTGAAGCAAGCACCGATGGCAATCTCGACAGTACGGTCGTCGAACTCACGCTGGGTGGCAAGGTTGTCGCCCAGTGGGACGTCCGTGGCAAGACCGACGGCCTCACCGCGGATCCGGGCCTTGGCGTCCTCGCCACCGTCAATGAGGACGCCCACTCGGCGCTCTACCTCATTCGCCCGAGTGCCCCTGCAAGCAGTGCGGTCACTCGATACTCCTACAGTGAGTCGCTGCCGCACGAGGGTGGCACTGATGCCATCTCTGTCGAGAACGGTCAAATCTTGATCAGCGCGTCGGCGCCCGGCACCGCCGGAACAGCCGCGCCGCAACCAACATATCCGGCCGGGTACTCAGTGAAGCTCGACGCGACGTCCAAGGTGGCGAGGATTACGCCACTTTTCTTTGATGAGAGTTCCGCGACGGTGGCCAACAAAGGCACCAGCACGTACCTCACATCGACCAAACTTGCCTTGACTGACCCCGACTCCAGTGAGATAGTCCCCTCGCCAGGTCCCCGGTTTGCTGGCGACTTTATGCTGACCAGCCAAGGTGACAAAGAACAGATCTACGTCAGTGGAGCGGGGACCGCACACCAAAGCTTGCGGGTGTTGTCGTTGAGCCAATCGGTTGACGACACGGCGTGGCCAACCGATACGTCTGGTTCGCTGTACTCCACCGATTCAACCGGTGATGCAGTTGACGTGGTGACCGGTCGGTTCGTGATTGATCAACCAATTGTCGCGGTCACCCCGTGCGGTGCAAATGGTTCACCTTCAACCTGCCCCGCTCCCAAATTCCCAGCCAACTATCTCGCAACCTTGAACTCAAACACTGGAAGAGTTACGCGCGTTGCGATCACCGGTGCGACATACGTGCCCGGAGGCGGACTCGCTTTCGTTGCACGATAGAGATCTTCCGGCGATTTGGAACTTTCACTATCCAGATTTCACTTTCGCCTTTTCCCCTCAAACCTGACCCGGAACCTTAGAAACGCATCATTCTTTGGTGGCCTCAGTTAAGAGCTCGCGCGAAATTCAAACTCTCTTCGATGATCGACAGAACGATTTCGAGTTCTTCTTCGTCTCGAGGTCCATAGACCATGATCTCAGTTCCGAAGTCACCAAACGGGTGGGCTTCGCCCCAACCCAACTCGCAGACAACACTCGCCCGCTCGACCGGCAAGCAGAGGTGGGTGCTCGTGTCGCTCACACCATGAATATGAACCGGCTCGAGTGGCTCTGTGGGCGACAGCGAGGTCTCGGGTGCGCTCACGGTCCTCTGACCCGTCAACAATAGAGCCCTCGATGGTGCCGGCGAAACAGAACTATGACCTTCAGTAACTCCAGTGAGATGCATCGCCCTTGCAACCAGTTCACCCCATCGAGCCGGTGATGAGCACTGGCTTATCTGTCGGTGAGGGCCTTCGTTAGAAGTTTCGGGTCTCTCTCCTGCACGAGAACGAAGAATCGTCACGAGAGCAAACTACTCATCACCGCAAGATCGAAACCGCCGGGGGCGGTTGACGGTATAGGTCGCACATTGCTTGTGAGGATTCACCCGCTCGGTTTATTTGCTTTCGTAAGTGGAAAAATGACGACCGCGCCCGGGTCAGCCTGATTTTGGCTCTCGTAAATGGCGTTCGCGTTGTTCCTGCGTTACAGTCGCTCTTCGCGTCCGCCCGCAGTACGGGCACATTCTCGACAGAACAGAACGCACGATACGACACCGGCGGCGGAACGCTTGGCCATGTAGGCGGCCGCCGGAGCCTTGCACTGGCGGAAGTGCCAGCAATTCTGATTGGAACACTCGCATATACCTCTCGAGCGCAAACGAGCCGCGGCCATTATCTCATCACTGAACACGGGCCGAGCCGTGCGTCGACGCTCACGACCTTCTCGGACCTTCGACCGGTGCTTGTCCACGGGGGGATCGACGCCATCAGGTAGCAACGATTTACTCACCTGTCTATCTTAAAACAGTGAATCTCAAGGTTCGGGCGGCCCATCGCGGATGAGCGCCATTCACGGATAATTGGCCATGTTGGCGAGACTGAGCTGGATGCTGGTGAGCGTCTTGGAGTACGGATTGTTGTAGCCGCCGTCGAAGAACACCCGCCCTGACATCGTCGACTGGTCAAAGACTGTGAGCGCGGGGTCGAAGAAACCCGCGGAGGAGCCGTAGGGCGAGAAGACGGCCACCTGCTCGCCGCCTTGGATCACGTCGGCCAGGTACTTGGCCTTCGCCTGGAACATGATCTCGCCGTCCTTGATGAAGCTCGGCGTCTCGCCGTGTTCGATGCCGAGCACGTCCGAGAGATGGATGTAGGCGGCGGTGCGTTCGGCCGGTGAGAGTATCTTGCCATTGAGGCCAAGGATGGCCATCATGTCGACGTCCTGGGTGACCGCGACGAGTCGGCCCAAGAGACCAGGCTTGGAGCCGACCAGAACCTTGGAGTACGGGCGCGTGGCGCCGCCGTACTTCGACGGGTTGGCCGACTTTTGGAGTTTGAAGAGTCGCTCGTCGACCTTGTTGGCGCCGGGCGCGCCGTTGCTCGCGCCGTTGAAGCTCCAGTCGATCTTGCCGGTGATGTCCGAGGTGTTGATCAGGGACTTGATCTTCGGGTCGTTCCACTCCTCCACGCGCAGCTGCCAGCGATCGAGCACGATCTGTCTCGTCGTGGCGTCGGCGCCCACGATGCTCGCCTCGACCTCGGCCTTGGTGAGGGGCTTGGCCCAGACGATGGTGTTGAGGTCGTGTTTGGAGTAGCCCAGGAACTGCGTGTCGACCCAGTTGACGTTCTTCAACTTGATGATCTCGTTCTTGCCAATCGCGAGACCCTTCGCGATCAGTTCAGCCGCGCGCGAGCTGCGACTGCGGATCGCGATGATGATGTTCGAACGCTTGCAGTAGGCGATCAGCTCGGTGATCTGGCGCGGGGTCATCCCGAACTTCTCGATCAGCAGCCGCGCCCCGTTCGCCAGCAGGTCCGTTCCCGCCGGGATTCCCTCGATCAGCTTGCCGGTCACCGGCGACACGGCGAACTTCTTGATCGAACTCTCGAGCGACACCGCCTTCAAGAGTTCCCCCGACCCCGACGCGGCGATGGCCTTGCCGGTCGCTGAAGCGGCCAGGGCGCTGCCCGCCGCTTTGAAGCCGATGGCGAGCTTCTGGAAGAACAGGTCGCTCAGTACCAGTTGACCCGTGGCGCCGAGCGCCGTCGTCGAGTCGTGGCCGAGGATGAAGCCGACCCGGGTGTAGTCGTTGGACGCGATCGCGGCCGAGAGTTTCGTCACGTAGCCCTCGGCGGCCCCGATGACCGCGTTGCTCGCCAGACCGATGTTGCTGTTCAAGAGGTCGCTCTCCAGCTGGTGCTGCCAGGTCGTGCGCTCGGCCGGGGTGAGCGCGAGGTAGGCCACCTGGTAGAGGTGCAGTGACAGCGCGAGGTAGGCCGCCTGGCCCGCGGTCTCGGCGCCGGTCACGGCGAAACCGGCGAGGCCCTTGAGGATCGCCGACGCCGAGTCGATCGGGTGCGCGAGCAGATTGGCGGTAGAACTGAGGGTCTCGATGAATAGTTCGTCCGAGGCGTCGATCGCCCCCTGCGTGAAGCCGTCGATCAATGGGGAGTCACTGGTCGCCACCGCCGGGTCGGCGGTCGAGATGTGGATCAGGATCGGTGAGGTGTCCTTCGACATGCCGATCTGGGTCGGTGTGAGTGTGGTCTTGGTCCCCGTTGCGTTGATCACCGAGCCCTGGGGGTCGTAGGTGAGCTGGGCTCGGGTGCCGGGGAAAGGTGCGGTCCCCACGACTCGGATCAGGTCGACGCTCTCGCCCGGTTTCAGGACTCCCGCGTAGGGGCTGATGGTCCCGTCAGAGTTGGGCGTGCTCAAGAGGTCGACGAGCGCGCCGACACCGGCGTTCCCGGTCACCGTCGGAATGAGTGGCTCGACGTCAATGGACTGGGTGAGGCTGCGGTTGGTGACCTTGCCGCTCACCACGATCGAGGTGCCCGCCTGAACGAGCGACGTGGTGCTCGGTTGCAAGGCCAGCCACAAGAGCGCGGACGGCAACACCGTGATCGTCCCCACGCCCTGGCTGACGAGGTTCACGTTCGAACCCTCCCGGGTCGAAAGGACCTGCACGGTGCAGTCGAACACGCCGTTGTTGGCGACGTTCGCGCTATAGGTGACGCTCACACTCTCGCCGGGCCCGAGTTGCTTCAAGGAGGCTTTGACCGGTTTCCCCGTGGCCATCGAGAATGGTCCTGCGGTGATGGCGATGGGCAAACTCTGGCGGGCGTTGGCGGCGTTCGAATACGAGAAGGCCGGAAGTCCATTCGCGTTCACATTCGTTTGGACCTTGGAAGAGGTGTTCTTGAGCGTCACTTCAACGGTGACGTCCTGGGCGATCTCGCCCTTATCGTCGTCGGCCAAGCGAAGGGTGTTCGTCTGGCTGGGCTGACCCTTCTCGCTGAGGACCAGGGGCTTTTTATCCTTCATGAACGCCACTGTGACGCTGAGGGGACTCTTGCGAGAGACCGGCGCCGGCGATGACTTCGAACTGTAAGGAATGACTGCCAATTGCAGTGGGTACAGGGAATACGACGTCACGAAGCCTGAGCCCGTTTGGAAAACGATCTCACCGTAGGTACCAACACGACCTTCGAGGAAGACCGGGCCGTAGGTCGAAGTGCCCACGCAGTCGAGCGTCGTGGGATCGATACTGCAATGCCCCAAGGCACCCCCGGTTCCCGGCGGTGCTTCGCTCTGCAACATCTCCTGGTTGGTCAGACCGGGCCCGAAATATGCGGGCGTTGCCCCTCCTGCATACGGCGTGGTGCCAGAACCGCTGACCGTGAAAGTAAACGCCTTGGAGCACCAGTACGCCAGCCCTCCATTCGAGCTGTACTGGGGACTTTTCTTAAACCACGTCGGGCACAATGACGGACTCACTGCCAAAGAGGTCGACGGTCCACTGAGGGTCCATCCGTTGGCGCTCGACGGCAACACACACGTACTACCTGTCGAAGTCCCGTTGAAACCGGGACACGGCGGCAACGTCGCGGTCGTGGCGCCCTCGGCATTTGGAGCCACGGCGATCAGCGCGACTATGAAGGACAGGGAACTCAGCAGCATCATCAATCGGTGCAGCCACCGAGCCCGCTTCGACCTAACAATGTGACGTGAACGCAGCGGCGATGACGATCTCACGAGTTACCAGAGATCCAGGGCTTCAGCGTGGTACGACAAGTGTTCGCTCTGTCCTCTTCGTCACAAAACCGATGCAAATCTGAATGCCCGAAAAATCACGTCACAACGAGATCGAAGCGAGCTCATCGCCCTCCATCATCCGCGAAGTATGGCAGAAATGGCCTCGACTCGCAATTGATCCTTAGATCAACTTCCTAGCGGACGTCCCCGTCTCACGTCGACACTGGAATTGACCAAACATTGGAATTCAAGAGTCGTAACTAGACAATGACGAATACCTCAAAGCGAATTCGCAAACGCCTCGACGAGCTGCCGTTGCTCTTCCGTTTCAACCGCTCGTTGGTCATAATTGATACGCACCCATTCCACGGCGTCTCGAAATGGGACGCCAGCGCAGACAGCCAAACATGCGAGGACGGTTCCCGTTCTACCCAGTCCTCCATGACAAGCAATCTCCACGATTTCGCCTAATCTGGC
>JGI20206J14855_1000552_pt1 | contig 12703 bp, 17 predicted proteins | sample NGESurdeep092012_6_FD_14855 | JGI IMG/M metagenome (IMG submission 14855) | reverse complement strand
GCCGCCAGTGACTGGTAGCAGAACGATGACGTCGGGATTCAATGGCGGGTTAGGTTTGTCGAGTAGCTGAATCGAAGGTTTCCGGGAGATGGTCATGTCCGTTAAAGACGAGCTGGCATCGTTTTACGAGTGTTTCGCCCTCGCGCTTGAATCGCGAGACCTTGACCGACTCGCTCAGCTCTACACCGATGAAGCGGTCTTTCTAAGGAACGGGACCGCGCCCGTCATCGGCAGTGCGCAGATCGTTCAGTTGTTTCAAGGACCTCCGTCAACCAAGAAGACCACGTTTGAGATCGGCGAGGTTCTAGAGGATGGCGATCTGATTACTGATGTTGGGATGATCCTGCTCGACGGAGAACCCGTTTCCCGGTTCGTTGGCGTCTATCGACGTCAGGCTGACGGAAGCCTAAAAATGGCCGTCGACGTGCCGATGAGTTCCCCATCAAGTCACTAAAGGTGCACGAGTCGGTCCACGTGGGGGCCGTAATGACATTGTTGCCTTGATGTATATGCCTCAGGACATTGGAAGGACTTTCCCACATGACCGTACGCACTTATCGCCGTTCACGAGACTGACAGATTGCGTGGTCCCGAACCTGGCGACGGGAAGACGTTCCGGATGCTTCACCAGAAAATTGCAAATGTTCCGTTGCGTTCACAGCCAATCAGTGCAGAGTGAGAGTGTCAACTTCACGCCAAGGAGCGAGCATGCGTAAATGGTCTCACGTGCCACCCATTGAACTGTTTGCGTCGCCGTTCAAACACGAGTTTACGAATCTACGGACAAATGCCGCGCGTCGTCAGTCGCTGAACTTCGAATTGAGCGCGGAACCACATTTCGAGGCTGACGGCCCGTCCGAGGTCGGTGTCTCCAAGTAAGGACTCTATGACTATCTCGTCGGGCCACCGACAATAAGCCACAAGGCGTCTCTTTTGAATGATTCATGTGAAAGACTCTCGCCATGCAGCATCGTCGGTTCAACCGCGCACAGCGAGTTGTGACAGTCTTCGGCCTCGGTTTTGCTCTCTACTTTCTTGGCGCTTGGATAACCTCACTCGGCGTACATCTCCCCTACGGTTCAGCGACATTTACCAACGTGAGCACTCCCAATTATGTTGGTGGGCTATACCCCTGGGTCCGGTTCACTATCTGGATGCTGCTAGTAGCCACCTGGGTTGGCGTGTCGATCGCATTGCTTCGGGACCACTCGATGAAGCCAAGAGGCAGTTTGTCTTCCTAGCAAAAAGTTCGCGGGGGCGCATACACGTCCCCGGTACCTCACCGGCGCGATTTCCACAGCATCGTCCGTGGTTGGCGCCCGAACGATCATCGTGTGACTCTCGAACCACGGCCCCATGAGCGCCCAAATTTTCGACGATGAGCGACGTTCAACAGCGGTCCCACTTCTGGGCCGGGAAGTCAGATTGCCGATTCGGGTGCATAATGGATTCGTGGCGACGAACGAACACGGCTGGATCAGCTACGTAGGCGGCAGCGACAACTCGCATCTGACTGACGAACAGCGACAGATGGTCGAGGAACGGATCCGTGAACGTCAGGAGCAACGAGGTGGATTGCTCGGGGTCGTTGAGGTGACTGTCTACGAGCATGGCTGCCATCAACAGGTGAACTTTCCACTTGGGCCGTTGCTCGGAGTGGAGACGGACGCTTCCGTCATCTCCGAGATAGTGGCCCGGGCATCGGCTGAATTGGCGAACTGGCGCTAAGTTTCGCGTACCCGGCATTGCGTGACTGAGCCGGGACGCTGAACGGCGTGAACACCAGGACAATTCCGACGTTCGCTAGCAGCCGCTCCAAGAAGTGATGCATGAAGAACAGGACATCCACGTCGACCACATCGACCACGACGGCAACGAGCGCGAGAATGTAATGCACGACCGCGGCCCGTATTCCCATCGACCCAAGCTTTCAGCGGCTGAGCTCGATCCGCCTCCGGCTGACTACACCAGTTGGAAGTTCGTGGGCGTCCGATTGGTAGCCAACGTCGGTCCAGTGAGGGTCGCGACGGGCCACGACATGACGCTAATCCGGCCGATTGGATACTCCCAGTTGAACTTTGAAGTGCGTCAATCCCACACTTTGTGCCCCGGGGCGCAGACTCTTGCGTTCACTACATGCGACGCGAAGGGACAGCGGCCTGCGTTATTGAGTGGATGCCCGTTCGAAGATCGATGCAAGGCTTGGCGTCGAACGCATAATTCGCTCGTTCACCAAAGCGATGACATCACAATCTTCGCCTGATTCAAGAGCGATCACCGGATGGCCGTTTGGCCAGATTCGCCATCGGGCTCCAGCGACATTCTGAAGAATCGCGCTGCCGACGTACATGCCCACTTCGTTTCCCAAATCGACACTCTCGAAGTGACTGGGATCAGCGTTCCACTCATCAAGATGCGCGTCCAACTCTTCGAGACTCGCCAGATCATCCGTGAGGATGACCCCATGTTCGAGAGACCATCGGCGAAGACGTCCACTGTCGGGCAGTGCGCCAATCACGAAGTCGGAGTTCTCAGAGCCTTTCGACGTGAAGACGGCGACTCCGCGCGCGACTCCATGCTTCGGACCCATCCACCTGCGTCGAGACCCGAATGTCATTTACCTGCAGACTATTGGACTTGCGGTCAACGTGGTGACTAGGCAATGAGAAGACAGCCGGCCAGAGTGACGGTCGTCACAATCACACCTATCTTTGAGAAGGTCCACACCGATGGTGATGCGCCCTCCCGCCGCGCCACCTTGAGCCACAGCATGGAAGACAGCGCACCGATGACGGTGAGGTTGGGACCGAGGTTCAGTCCGAAGAGCAAGCTGTAGGGATGAGCCGGGAACTTGGCGGACAACATTGCCGCGGCGGGAAGGTTGTTGATCACATTGGACGAAGCGGCCGCGACACCGGCGGTCTGCCAAGAACCGGCCGTTCCGATCAAGTGCTGTGAGACGTGCCAGTACCGAGAAGCGACCGAGACGGCGGTGGCGAGAACGAAGAGTCCCACCACCATCGGCAGGCTGGCGCTAGTGGTGAGCGACGCCAACGTGAATCGGTGCCGGATCACAATGTCGGCAGCTGCGACAATGATCGCGACCGCCAGCACTGGGATCGCCGGACGAGTGACGACGAGCATCAGGACAACGGCCACCACAATGCCGACGATGCCCGGTCCGAAGGAGAAACGTGGCCCATTTTCGCGTTCGATCACCGGCTTCGCCGAAAGATCTCGCCATCGCCACACCAGCACGACGAGCGTCGTCAGGGTGATCGACAGCAACCAAGGAAGGAACATCGTGCGGGCGAATGCCGCACCTCGCACGCCGGAGCGTGAAAAGACGAGGATGTTCGTGAGGTTCGAGCCGAGGAGCAATAGTGACGCCCCGTTGGCCATGAAAATCGATCCATAGAGGAACGCCTCCTCCCTGACGGATCGGTGACGCGCCGTTTGGAGCAACACGGGCGTGAGAAAGACCACCGACGTATCGAGGTTCAGCGTCGCGGTCACGAGCGCGGCGAGGAGCATCATCGACACGAAAAGAACGACCGTGCCTCCTCGAAGACGCGAGAGCTTCGAGCCCGCCACCTCGAAAAGTCCATCCCGCGAAGCGACGTGACCGATCAGCAAGAGGCCGACCACGAGGACGAACGGCTCCCACGTTTGCTGAATCGCGGCCCAGAGCATGATCAGTCCGAGTGACGTGAAGACATTTCACTACCTTACGAGGCGAGCAATCCCTCAATCCCTCGTTCAATTCGCACCTCACTCGAACCGAGACAGGTTTCTTGCGAGGAATTACGCTGGCTGGACCTGGTTCATTGCGCGAGCCATAAATCGAAGATCGAGAATGAGGTGTCATGGACAACGATCGAGCCGAGTTATTACTGAGTACTGAACGATCGCGAGTCGAGGATCTACTCGCCGCCGTGAAGGGTGACAGTCAATCCGATCGGACGGCCGCCAGTCAACAGGGCGACATGAGTGATTCCTCTGAGGTGCTGGTGTCAGAAGGCACGGATGACGCTGTCGCGAATGCTCTCACGCGAAGATTGGCGGCGATTGAGCGAGCCGAGCAGCGCCTCGCGGCGGGCACGTACGGCCGATCAATTGCGAGCGGCGAGCTCATACCCGATGAACGTCTCGAGGCGGATCCCGCGGCCGAGTTAACCGTCAACGAAGCGCAGCAACTCTAAATGAGAACGATCCGCCTCTTCAACTAATCCAATATCGCCGCCACGAAGGCTCTCCGCGATCATTCGCAATCACCTCATCGAGCACTCCCCCACAACGTTCGATGGCGGTGAATGACCCGATATTGGCGTCGGAGCAGTACATCAACACGGGATCGACTCCTCCAGCGCGAGCGATCACGAGGGATTGATGAAGGATTTCGGTGGCGTAACCCCTTCGTCGGAACTCGGGCAACACGACGTAGCCAATGTGGCCACCCTCGGATGCGAAAAACTCGTTGAGTTCAAATCGAATGGACGCACGGCCGACGAGTTCACCATCAACGACTGCAGCGAGCTGAACCGCGCGTACTCGGTATTGCGATGGATAGAGACCGAGTCGCTGCGCTTCAATGCTCTCGAGAAACTCGGCCCAAGCCATTCCTGGCTCCATTCCAAGGAGAAACATCGAGTCCTCATCGGCCGCGATCTCGTCAGCCCGGCGCGCAGGAATTTCGTCGTCCACCGAGTACGGACGAAGTCGAAGATTCATCGTCCGACGATAACGTCGGCGACTCGACTTGGCAACGCGAGACCGGTCGCGTTACCGAAGGCCGTCATTTCACGATCGGCCATCTCGGTGCGAGTCCAACCGGGATTCACGACGTTGCAGCGCACGGGCTGTGCCCCGCCGTGTACAACGTGATGCGATGTCCCGCCGCGGTGCAAGCCGCCGTCAATCATGCTCTTCAGCACGGGGTACTGCGTAGTGACGGAGGTTGCGTGGCTCGCCGTGTTCGTTGGACGACGCAACACGCACGACGTGGTCGCTGACCATCACGCCACCAGCGTCAACTGTCTCAGCCTGCACGGCCAGTTCGACGAGGTCCGAGATCGACGGTCGCGGGTTCGTCGTCCAGTTCTCGGTGAGAACCATGAGCGCCCGAGCGGCGGTCACGCTAGTTCTTGCGCGCTAAGTAGTCGCTGCTTCGTTCGACCAGCCAGCGGAGGGTCGGGTCGGGCTTATCGAGAAGCTCAGGGTGCCACTGCACGGCCAAGACGTCATGTCCGGGTAACTCCACCGCTTCAACGACGCCGTCGGGTGCAGTCGCCGACACCACGAGGTCGTTGCCCAGTACCGCCAGGGTCTGATGGTGCAGGGAGTTCACGCCGATCTTCTGCGGATAGAGCGACGACAGTATTGAACCCGGGACCACGTTCACTTCGTGCGTGCGCTCGTGTCCGTCGGTGTCCCATTGAGGATGTCCGGCACCGTCGTCAAGTTCGACGTGTTGGTTGAGCGTGCCTCCGAAAAAGACGTTGGCCAGTTGAGCGCCCCGACAGATCGCCAAGACCGGCATCTCGAGTCGGCGGGCTTCGCGAAACAACGCCAGTTCCCATTCGTCGCGGTCCGGTTCGATCGCCCCGAGGTTCTCGTCGGCGTGATGACCGTAGCGATCGGGTTCGACGTCCGCACCTCCAGTGAGGATCAAACCGTCGAGACGCGCGAGGAGACTGGCCACGTCGGCGTCGCGCGTCAGTTCGACGGGCAGTCCCCCGGCCGCGGCGATCGACGCTGGATAGTCGGAAAAGTGCAGATCGAACTTGAGGTCGTACATGGCCTTGGGCAGGTTGTTGGCGAGTGCGGAAGCCGGCCAGCGTCGCCCGGTCATGCCGATGAGCGGTTTCGTCATCTCTCCATAGTACGAACCAAATGACCCGATTGTGTGACTTTTTCGTTTGGCCACGAACGAGTACCCTGTGGACAACGCAGGAGGATTCATGTCGCCCGACGCTACGGCCGTCGATATCACGTCCCACGATACGTACGTCGAGGGTGTCCCGCACGAGGTCTTCGCGCACCTGCGCGCGACCAATCCGGTCGCCTGGACCGAGGAGGCCGACGGGGGTCGGGGATTCTGGAGTCTGACGAAGTACGAGGACGTCCTCTACGCCAGTCGCCACACCGAACTCTTCTCCAGCCGCCTCGGTATTCGCATGGAGGACATGGACGAAGAAGAGACCGAGGCCCGTCGCACGATGATGGAGATGGACTCTCCCGAGCACACCCGCCTGCGGCGCATCGTGGCGCGTCCCTTCACGCCGCGCGCGGTGGCCGACTATGAGGTCGCCGTGCGAGAGCTCGCTCGCGAAGTGCTGGCGAACCTCGACGGCAAGGCGGAGTTCGAATTCGTCAAGGACGTCGCGCGAGAACTTCCGATGAAGATGCTCGGACGCCTCCTGGGACTACCCAACGAGGACCTCGACTGGTTGGTGAGTCGGGGCGACGCCTTGATCGGCAACTCCGACCCCGACTTCACGGACTACGTCGTCGATCAGAGCGATACCAGCGCGTACCGCCTTCTTCCCTTTCGCAGTCCCGTCGCGATCGAACTCTTCGAATACGCCCAGCAGGCGCTCGAGGAGCGTCGCGCGACGCCGACGCATGACGTGTTGACGGCCCTACTCGCGCCCACCAAGGACGGCGACACGCTTGATGATCCGACGCTGAAGAACTTCTTCACGCTGATGGTGGCGGCCGGCAATGACACGACTCGCTACACCATGACCGCTGGCGCCCAGATGTTCATCGAGCGTCCCGAGATATTCGCGGCGCTGCCCACGATGGACGACGCTCAGTTGAAATCGCTCGTTGATGAAGTGTTGCGTTGGGCGAGTACGACCATGCACTTTCGACGAACCGTGGTCGAAGACACGCAACTGCGGGGTCAGCAGTTGAAGAAGGGCGACAAGGTCGTGCTCTGGTACATCTCGGCGAACTTCGACGAAGAACAGTTCTCGCGTCCCAACGAATTCTTCATGGACCGTTCGCCCAATGACCACGTCGCCTTCGGACTCCACAGTGCGCATCTCTGCTTGGGCGCGCACCTCGCGAGACTCGAACTGCGCGTCATGTTCGAAGAGATGGCGAGGGCCTGGTCGAGCATCGAAGCGGCGGGAGTGAGTGAGCGCTTCCGTTCGAACTTCATCAGCGGGACGAAGAAACTCCCGGTTCGAGTTACCTGGCGCTAGAGGAACGGGAGATACTCGCGCATCTCCCAATCAGTCGTGGCGCCCGTGAACCGTTCCCACTCAGATCGCTTGACCGCCAAATGCTGAGCGACCAGTTCGGCCCCGACGGCGTCCACTAGTTCCTGGTCGGCCTCTAACGCATCGAGCGCGTCGCTCAGTGACGCCGGCACGCCAACGGTCGCGTCAATCGTGTCGAGTCCGTTGCCGCCTTCTTTCGGACCGAGGGGCAATTTGTTCACGACGCCGAGTCGCGCGGCCTGTAAGACCGCAGCCATCGACGTGTGCACGACGGCCGCGCCATCGGTGAGCCGGTGCTCGAGTCGCGATCCCTCCCCTCGCTCGGGAGGAATCCGTACCGTGGCACCGCGGTGGTCGTAGCCCCAGTTGGCCCAGTAGCCCGACAACGAGGCCGGTCGCAGTCGCTTGTAGGCGTTGACCGTTGGAGCGCAGAATCCCGCGAGCGACTGGTGGTGCGCGAGCATTCCAGCGACGGCCCGCTTGGCGAGCACCGAGACGCCGTCGTCCTGGTCGGCGTCGTAGATCACGTTCTCCCCCGCGTCATTGCGAAAAGAGATGTTGAAGTGGAGTCCCGATCCGCCACGATCAGACAGCGGCTTACCCATGAACGTCATCAACAGACCCTGTCGGTGAGCCACTTCACGCGCCAGGACCTTGAAGAGGAATCCCTCGTCGGCCGCGCGCAACGCGTCGCTGTAGCGAAGCGTGAACTCGAACTGCGGGGTGTCGTATTCGGAGTTCACCGACTCGAGCGGGATCTCGGCCGCCTCGCAGGCTTCCCAGATCGCGTCGAGCAGACCGCGAGGATCGACCGCTGGCCCGGTCCCGTAGACGTAGGCGCCGGGCGTGTCGAGGGGACGCCATCCGCCGTTGCCGTCGGGTTCGAAGATGTAGGCCTCGAACTCCATTCCCACGTATGGGTGGTAGCCCAGGCCCTGCCAGTCGGTGATCGCGCGACGAAGCGCGTGACGCGGCGAGGGCGCGAATGGCTCGCCGAGGCGCGTGAGGTCTGCGACGACGACCTTGGTGCCCGGCTCCCAGCCGGGGCGAATGTCGCTCAACTCATAGCCGGCGTCGAAATCGGGCAGACCCTCATTCCAATGTGACCCGGGTGTCTCGGGGGTCATGCCGCGGTCGTAGCCGAGGGCCCACGTGCCGGTGCAGTGACGCACACCGTGTTCGGCCAGCGACGCCGGTACGTACTTGCCCCGGGCCAGTCCGAGGTGATCGGGCCACAACACTCGCAGACGATTGAACTCACTGGACATCTGGCCCCCTTGGGATACGTTGGGAAAGGTAGCACCGTGGCGCGAAGTAACCCAATGGCCAACTTACTAGTCTGGACAACAACGTTTAGATACAAACGACTCTGGGAGCGCAGTGGAATTTCGAAGAATTCTCCTCGACGGGTACCCCACCGACGTCGTGCTCGAAGGTGACTCACTGGTGGCCCGAGACGGCCGCCGCGTGGAAGCCCGCGCCGCGACCCATCTACCTCCGGTGCTCCCCACCAAGATCATCTGTTGTCACCTCAATCACATTTCGCGGGTGCGGGAGTTCGGCGTCGAACTACCTCCCGCGCCGACGTACTTTCACAAGCCGATCACGGCGCTCAACGCACACGGCGGGGCGGTCGTACGTCCATCGAACTGTCACTATCTCAACTTCGAAGGCGAAATAGCGATCGTGATCGGTAAGACGGCGCGCAACATCGCCTACGCGGACGCGGGGCACTACATCGCCGGATACACGATCGCCAATGACTTTGGTCTACACGACTTTCGTGATACCGACGCCGGATCGATGCTTCGCGTCAAGGGGGCCGACACCCTCTGTCCCATTGGACCAGGCGTGGTCACCGACTGGGACTTCACGAGCAAGCGAATGCTCACGCTCGTCGGTGACGACGTGCGCCAGGACGGCTCGACCGATGAGATGGCGTGGGACATGCACTACTTGGTCGCGGACATCGCTCGCTTGATCACGTTGGTGCCCGGCGACATCATCCTCTCCGGAACCCCGGCCGTCTCGCGCCCCGTCCAGCCGGGCGACGTCGTCAGCGTCGAAGTCGAAGGACTCGGCACACTGACGAACCACATCGTCGAAGGGCCCACACCCGTCAGCGACGAGGTTGGCGCGCAACCCACGGCGACCGAAGAGGTCCGTTCCACGGCTCTCGGCGCCGAATGGGAGTTCCGCGGCCAACGACGACCGAATCCCACGACCCGAGAAGAGTTGCCGTTCCCGCGCGTGCCCCCGAAGTTCCAGTCGTGAGTTCGCCGCGCGTCGACGTCGACGGGGTGAACGTCTCCCCCGATCACTACATCAACGCTGAGCGCATCGCCTCGTCGCGAACCTTCGAGGACCGCTCGCCACTCGACTGGACGTGGAAGTTGGCCGACGTCGCGCGTGCCGGTTCCGTCGAAGCGGACCTCGCGGTCACCGCCGCCGAGGCCGCGTTTCCGGCGTGGTCCACACGTTCGCTCGAAGAACGCGGCGCGTACCTCGAGCGTCTCGCGGAGCTGATCGATCGCGACGTCGATCAGCTCGCCCACGTCGAATGTCTCGACATGGCGATGCTCGAAGAGAGCCTGAAGCGCCGTGTGATCGCTCGGGGTGCTCGCAATTTCCGGGCCTACGCCGAATTGGCCCGTAACTACGAACCGCGACGTTGGACGTCCAACGGGACGGCCAACACGGTTCTGAGGATGCCGGCCGGACCGACGGTGGTCATCACCCCTTGGAATGCGCCCTTCATGCTCTCGACGTGGAAGTGCGCTCCGGCACTCGCCGCGGGCAACACCGTGGTCCTGAAGCCGGCCGAGTGGTCGCCGTTGAGTTGTTCGATGCTGATGGACCTCGTGGAGGAGGCGGAGTTTCCACCGGGGGTTTTCAACCTGGTACAGGGGTTCGGCAACGAGGTCGGTGTCGCGCTCGTCGGTGACCCGAGAGTCCGTCGGATCTCATTCACCGGATCGCCCGAGACCGGACGATTCATCGGCGAGGCGGCCGCCCAGAACCTCGTCCCGTTCACGGCTGAACTCGGAGGCAAGGGTCCCTTCATTGTCTTCGCCGACGCCGACCTCGACGCCGCCGCCGAGAAAGCGGCCGTCATGTACGACGACGGCGGTCAGGTCTGTCTCGCCGGTACGCGACTGCTGGTTGAGGCGTCCGTCCGTGACGCCTTCGTCGAACGATTCCTAGTAGCCACCAAACGACACGTCCTCGGTGACAGTCGAGAGCCCGCGACCACGATCTCACCGCTGATCCACCCCGAGCACCTCGCCCGGGTTGACGGTTTCGTCAAGCGCGCGAAGGTGAACGGCGACACGGTGGTCTTCGGGGGCCAACGGCTCAAGCGTGACGGCCTCTGGTACGAGCCGACACTGATCGAACCCAAGTCGAATGACTCCGAGATCGTCCAGCGCGAGGTCTTCGGCCCCGTGTTGACGCTGCAGAGCTTCGCCGACGAGACCGAGGCCGCTGCGCTCGCGAACTCGACGGCCTACGGACTTTCGGCGATCATCTATACGTCGAGCGAGGCCCGGACCGAACGACTCGGTGCAGTGCTACGCGCCGGCACAATCTGGGTGAACTGTTTTCTGGTGCGCGACCTCACCGCGCCCTTCGGCGGGACCGGTATCAGTGGCATTGGCCGCGAGGGCGGCGACTACGCGCTGGACTTCTATTCCGATTTGAAGACGCTACAGATCAAAGAAGGGACCACCCATGGGTGAAATCGTCGGCGCGGGTCTCCTCGCGCACGTTCCGACCATCGTGCTTCCCGACGAACTTCGCCGAGAACTGAACAACGGAAACGAGAGCACGCTCTATACCGGACTCAAGAAACTGCGCCCGGAGGTCTTCGACGTTCTGAAGCCCGACCTGGTCTTGGTCTTCGACAGTCACTGGTTCACGACCGTCGAGTTCGTCGTCACCGCCGCCGAGCGACGAATGGGATTCTTCACCAGTGAAGAGTTGCCGCGCGGGATGTCGAGCGTGCCCTACGACATGCCCGGCAATCCCGACTTCGCCCGTCTCGTCGGCAAGATCGCCGACGAGACCGACGACTGCTGGATCACGCCGATAGAGAACGAGCATCTCCCGGTTACCTACGCGACGCTGAACTTCCTCTCCTTTTTGCAAGGCGACGAGGCCTGGGCCTCGATCGGCGTCTGTCAGACCGCGGAGAATCGCGACTTCGCCGTGGTGGGCCAGGTCGTCGCCGAGGCCGTGGCGCAGAGCGATCTTCGTGTCGTGGTCATCGCGTCAGGCGCCCTGAGTCATACCTTCCACAAACTTCGTAACCTGCGCCAACACGAGGCCGCTCCCGAAGAGAACATCTACTCCGCCGAGGCCCGTCACTGGGACCACCGAGTGATCGACGCCCTGGCGCGCGGCGACCACGCCCAGGTCGTGGGCGAGATGGACGAATTCTTGACCGTTCGACCGGAGGGTCACTTCGCCCACTACCAGATGATGGTGCACGCCATCGGCGGTGCGGCGTGTCGCGCGCCCGGTCGGATGTACTCGGCGTACGAGAACTCAATCGGCACCGGTCAGGTGCACGTGTGGTTCGATCGACCCGCTGGCGGATGGACGGGAGAAGGCTGATGTCGTTCCAGGGACTCCCGTTTCCGAGGACCGCCAGTGGTGGTGCCTCGATGTTGCCACCGACACCGTGGCATTACTCCGGAGATTTGCTCACGGTCGAATACCGCACCGACCCCGCGAATGTCCGTGCCGTACTACCGCCCGATGTCGAGCTCGCGAACGACGATGAGGATCCCGGCGCGGTGGCCTTCATTTGGGCCGACTGGCAGAGTTGCGGCGACGACGGTGCCGAACTCCTCGACCCCGTTCGTTCCCAGTACAAAGAGTCCTTCGTCGTCGTGCGATGTCGCTTCAACGATCAGCTCTACAGCCGCTGCGTCTTCATCTGGGTCGATAAGGACTTCGCCCTCGTGCGCGGCTACCTCCAGGGATACCCGAAGAAGCTGGGTTCGATTCACCAAACTCGCCCCGTCACCGTCGGCAACGCCGGACCGCGCCTCGAGACCGGTGGCCAGTTCGGGATGACGCTCGCCGCGGCCGATCGCCGATTGGCGCAGGCGACGCTGACGCTGGAAGGTCCCGCGACGTCCAACGGCTTCGTCAACGGCCACGCCATGTTGCATCATCGCTGGTTCCCACGCATCGAACTCGACGGTGTCGATTCACTCGATGAAGTCGTGACGATGTCGGGCGTCAACCTCGACCTCGGACCGGTCTGGGGCGGCAAGGCGACGCTCGAGCTCTTTGATTCGCCGAGTGAAGAACTGTCGCGACTGGCACCTCGAGAGATCATCGGCGGCTACTTCCGATCGGTGGGTACCACGTTCGCCGGTGGCACGACTCTTCGGAGCGGCCAATGAGTCGTCGTATCGGGTCGGCGTCGCCGGCGGTCGTGCTCCAGGCCGAGAAGGACATCAAAT
>JGI20206J14855_1000548_pt1 | contig 12762 bp, 11 predicted proteins | sample NGESurdeep092012_6_FD_14855 | JGI IMG/M metagenome (IMG submission 14855) | reverse complement strand
TGAAACTGGTCGAGTCCCATCGGACGACATGCGAACTGCTCCTCGTTCCGGCCAAGCGGGACTCCAGGCACGAAGGAGTATCTCAAGTCGAGAGCTTCCGCGGGGCGAAGCGCCTCGTCGAGTGATTCAAAGAAGGCGATGGCATCGAGGAGCGTCTCGATGATGCGACGCCCTGCAATCCATTTGTCGTAAGCATCGCGGGCCTCGCCTCGTGCACGAGGCTCGCCGTCTTGCTGTTGGCGGTACTCCACCGGTAGGGATTTGAACGCCGCCCAGGCGTACACCTGCCGGGATCCGAGGTCCGGAACACCAAAGATGGTTGCAACCGTTGGCTGGGCCAGCTCAACGGCATGGACCTCACAGTTCCGGATGAGCTCCAGCCCCATGACGACTCGCCCCTGGGGATGAGCCCGTCGGTGCTCTCGGTATGGTTCCCCGTGGGACTTCTCGAAGACGGTCTCGTCCATAAGGTTCACTGCCACCGTGGCGAGTGTCGCCTCGATTGCTGCGGCATCAGGGTCCTCGGTCGTGGCGTACCAGTAGTCGATCGTTCGACGGCGCAGTGCCCGAGCCCAGAGTAGACCCTTCGACTGGAACGGCTCCCGGAGAGCGAAGTCGTGATTCACAGGCTCAGTATCCCACCCGGTTGCTACTGTGCCGGGCCTCGTCTCACCCAGGAGCTTCTCGGCATTCCGCCCATGGCGTCATCGAAGAGGACCATATGGTGATCCTTTTCCCGTAAGCCCTCGTTTGTGAGTACGCAACCGAGCGGCATTGATCAAATGCCAAAGAAGTGTTTGATCATCTCCACGATGACGTCAATGCTGACGCCCGTACCGACCGTCGAGCCCGAGCGTATGGCGAATTTTCCTATCCAGTTCCGAACTTGGGGGCCAGGCCGATCGCTTACAGAATCATTCTGATCATCGGATGCGATGGCATTTTCGAGTTCATTGATGCTTTCGGGTGATACACCGGCAACCGCAAGTGAATCCTTGAGGGTTTCGAGGTCACCTGGTGGTGGAAAGACCGCGGTCTGCGTCACGCCTTCGCTGTTGATTGCCACGTTTGTACTGTCACGGATCACGGTTTGGTTCGAACCAATCTCGATACGAGCACCTTCACCACTGATCACTATATTGAAGGCGCGGTCCGCTAGTTCTTTGTCAGGCTGACTTTCACCAGGCGCAAGACCCGCACGAATCTCTGCGACGAGTTCGACGAGGTTAGTTAAGACAGAGTCGACAACTCCTACGACCGCGGTGATACTCGACTTCTTATACACGCGTTCGATGCGACGAGTCATCACCCCGCGCTGTTGAAGGTCGGCATTCATCAGTGCTGCAAGCTCCGGGCCGCCAGGTATGCCGAACTTGACGTCGTCCTCTCCTGCAGCACGGGACCTGGCCACCACATCAATCAGTTCGGCGATCGGTCCTCGAAGTTCGACAACTTCTTCGATTTGGCTACGAGCCGGTTCTGGCAACGAGAACCGCGTGATCTGTTCACCTTGTATTCGGTGAGTCGCCGTGAATCCGTCAATCGCGAGTACCGCACTAATCGTGCGGTACTCAGGAAAGCTGTCGGTCGGCTCGTAACCTTTCAATTCGCGTGAGGCCCATGCGCGAAGGTCCTTACTCCCGCTTTGGCTACCCAGGACAATGCACATCCGCAGAACAGATGCGACATCGCAGTCGGGTTTTGTCGCCTCACGCTCAATACGATCGAGCACGCTCGCGGTTTCAGTCATGTTTCAAGTGTACGGAAGCCTCCTTCGTCACTGTTTGGTTTGCAGTTCCGCTAGCGCTTCCTCCACGCCCTGACGATCTTGCATTCGGTAGTAAGCACGTCTACCTCCCCGCGTCGTGTCGGTCTTCTCGATGAGTCCGAACGCCGCGAGGCGTCGCAGACCCGGTCGCCAGGCCGGTTTCCCGGTCTGCTGTGCCATCTCCTTAAGCACCCAGCTTCCAGCAAACTCGCCGCCGTGTGGCTCGCACTTTCGAGCCTGTTCGCACGCCGCGCGCAGCACGGGTTTCTCTTCGGGATGCTCATGAAGCAGTCGCATGACTAACTGCTTTGCCGTCGTCATTGTCGCCATGGGTGATTTTTCTTCATAATCTCTAATCACTTCGTTAACACAGAATACTCCGATCACTACAATTACGCAATGATGCTGCAGCCCTTCGAGGTCGAACAGGAGCAGGCGGTTTAGGTCGCCCATCCTGAGGCTGGTGAATCACCTGGAATTCCAAGCTGATGAAGCTACGTACAGGGACGACAGGCGTGACTCAACTCTGGTTGTTTGGCCGATTCCTTTGCTGTGCTGATTCCATCCCTGTACTCCACCGTGAATCCGGTGGGCCGAGCCACCATCGCTCATCAATTTTCTTGAGAGCCGCGAAGTCGGCTGCAATCGCATCGATGGCGGCGTCTCTTTCGGATGGATTGCTTGGAATTATGTAGTTGGCGTGAGTTTTTTTCTCCTCGTCAACGATGCTCGCTTCTTGACCTCCGCTGTGTGCGGCTCGGACTCTCTTGAGAGCCTTCTTCGTCGCCTCCCATGCATCTGCGCCTGCCGCAGATACGAAGCCCTGTAGAAATTGCAACACTGTGTACGTGACGAGGAAGTCAATGACCAGATTCTCAGGGGCAATGTTGACACTCTTGTAGGAGATATCTGTCTCTGCAATCTCAGTGCCGAGCCCTTCATCGATGAACGCGTGTTGTATTGCCTCGCGGTCGGAGTGAGGAAACGACTCGGAAAACTGGAGTTCTGCTTTCACGCCCTCCATTGGATGACCACCTCTTGATTCTGACTGGAGCTGCTACTTCGTCTTGCGATGAGTAATTCCATGGGCGTAGTCCGCAGGAGTTAGCCCTTTGCGGCGAAGGTCGTCTCGAATGGCGCTTCCGTAACCAGATGCAGTCGTTCTAGCCCAGGGATCAGCACATGAGCTCAAGGGTCCGCTGACGCGTGCCCCTTGGGGGATATTGATTCCTACCGGACTAAGGATTCTCGTTCTCCGACGTTGTGCCAAACGCTGACTCTCAACTTCCTTCGCGGCCAACTGATTGGCGCGGGCCACTTGTCGAGCTTTGATATTTTTGTAAAGCCAGCGAAGGGTCGCGACAATCCCGGTGACGGCAAGTCCAGCAACGACGCTTTCGATGATCAACATAACGGAATTCTACCGGCAGTAGTCAAAAACTCACGGATGTCTTACCTGCTTAATTCACGCACCGTCTTTGGCTAGAGGGCTGGCCTTGGACACCGTGGCTAAGGTTCTCACAACCTGAAATCTGTCACCATACATCTGGGCAAGACACGGATTCTCTTTGAAGATCTATCCTTGTCCGAAGATTGATCGATTGTTGGCAACCACTGGTCGGGACAGTGCAAGCGCTCGAACGACGTCGGCACTTGCAGGAAAAGTTGTTGCTCCTCGCCGAACGTAGTACTGCGGGTTCTCTGGCCCAACGCCGTAAGGAGGGGCATCGCCCGCTTCCACTTTGACGACCATGACACCTCGACCAGAACTGTCGTCTAGGGGGATGCAATGCACAGAGAAGTTGGGTAATGGTGCGACGAGAGAACGAATGAAATGGGTGATTGCATCCTGTGCAACTTGCTTCGTTGATATCTCAGGAAGTCCTAGCACGTGTCCATCGTTGTCAACACCAAACAGCAGGTGTCCGCCTTCGCCATTGGCAAAGGCCGCGAGCGTTCTTGATACCTTGCGTCGGGAGGCGGTATCATTCGGCACCTCCACCTTGAACTCAATGTTCGGACCTTCACCGGCTGCTACGAGAGATTCCAACTGATTCATCGGTTCGACGACAACTTTGACACTTGGATCTGGCAACAACGTGTTCGGCCAATTGAGAAATTTGCGATCAATCCATTCCGAGTCGCGCTTCAGAACTACCCAAGCGCCTGAAGGAAGACCTTCAGGTAGTGGAAACTTGAGTACCTGAGCTTGTTCCTTTGAAACCTTCTTTGTTGGTCCCTGATCATCGGAAGCTAATTCAACGATCATTCCATTGAGTCCATCCCCTTCGACGTGAACTTCGATCTCCGCAGCCCCAAGGCGAACCAGCGTGATCCTTCCTGAGCAGTTCTGAAGTCGAAGTGTCGGAGCGGCACTATCGACCGAACCGCCGGGAGGGAGTGGCACTCCGAAGAAGCTTGCTGCGGCAACAGCGAACCGAACAAATGAAGGGCTCTCCGGCGCTATGAAGCTACCGAATCCAGGCCCAGTCTTGAGCGGTTGATATGCCAAGTCGTACACCGTGCATGGCCATTCGAGCGGCTCAGAGAGGCCCCATTTTTGTTTACTTCCAAGTCGATGCCAGCTCAACGGCTGTTGCTCCGTGAGGATTGGCAGTCTTACTACTTCATTGCCGAGTGTTGCGTTACCGGACTGGAACCATTTGGCAACTTCTGAACCGGTGCTCTTCATCGAGATAAAGATTGCTTCGTCATATTCCCAACGTTGTTCCACCCAATACGGCGGAGCGACGGTGCTCGTGATCTCCATAAGTGCTTCGTGCCACTCGTCACCGTCTTTGGCCGCCACGAGTCGAATCCACAGATCTTCTTGGCATTCGATCACCTTGAGCACGTCACTTTGTGGGCTTTGTCCTTGCTCCATCACGACGCGACTCCAGCCGCAAGAAGTTCGGCCTGCTGCATGACAAGTTGAACAGCCGCTTCCTGCTTGTCCGGAGGGTATTGGTACTTTGTGAGGAGCCTGCGGATGTGCCGACGGAGTGATGCTCGCACCTGTTCTTTCTTGTCCCAGTCCACCGTGGCATTAGCTCGAACAACATCGACCAACTCCTGGGCGATGCGTTTCAACACTGCATCGCCCAGCTCCATAACTGCCGAATCGTTCTGACAAACTGCATCGTAGAAAGCGAGTTCATCGTCTCGGAGACCGAGCTTCGAACCTCGACCGTGTTCAGATTTCATCTCTTTTGCCAATTCCACCAGCTCTGCGATGACCTCGGCGGCTGTTAGTGAGCGATTGTTGTAGGACTTCATTGCTCGTTCCAACATTTCGGAAAACTTTCGCTCGGCCACAACGTTGCGCCTCGACATCGAACGAACCTCTGATGCCAGCAGTCGTCGCAGTAACTCGATCTGCACGTTTGGGTGCGGGTTCGTCGTAAGCCGCATGGCGAACTCATCGTCGATGATGCTCAGGTCGGGTCTCCCTATCCCTGAGGCTGCATAAATGTCGATGACGCCGGCCGCTGTCACGGCGTCCGAGACGACCTGTCGAATTGCCGTCTCCAGTTCCACGTCGTCGTTAGTCCCTGGGTGATCCTCCGCCGTCGCTCTTCTCAATTCGACGGCTACGGCCTGGAAAAACGCAAGATCATTCCGATACTGCATTGCGTCAGGAGAGGAGACGACGAGAGCGAAGCTCTGTGACGCCACTCGAACATGCTGGAGGAAGCGATCCGGCAGGTCCATTTCCTCACCACCGAGTAGGTGCTCTAGTGCGGCCATGATCGCCTCGATCCTGGCTCGGTCGCTGCCCGAGTCCAGTGCTTCTCGCCAGGGACAGCCGTACAGCAGCTCGCAGCAGACCTCATGATTTTCTTGAAGTAATGCGAGTGCCTCCTCAATGGGTGCGCCTACCTCTTGTCGCGCTCGGTCACGGTCGGTGTAGTCGGCGAGAGCTGCCCGCAGACTTTCGGCGATGCCGATGTAGTCCACGACCAGACCACCCGGCTTATCAAGGAAGGTTCGATTCACGCGAGCGATTGCTTGCATAAGACCTGCACCTCGCATCGGCTTATCAACGTACATGGTGTGGAGTGATGGTGAGTCAAAGCCTGTTAGCCACATGTCCCGCACTATGACAAGTTCCAAGGAGTCGTCGGGGTCCTTGGCGCGCTCCTTGAGTGCTCGGAGGCGGTCCTTGCTCCGGACGTGGCGGTTCATCTCCGGACCGTCGGATGCTGACCCCGTGATGACGACCTTGATCTTGCCGCTTGCGTCGTCGCCAGAATGCCAATCTGGGCGAAGTTTGACGATCTCGTCGTAGAGGCTGACGCAGATTCGACGACTCATGCAGACAATCAGCCCTTTGCCGATCTCGGCGGAGTGACGCTTCTCCCAGTGATCCACGATGTCTTGGGCGACCTCAGCAATACGTTTGTCAGCTCCAACTATCGCTTCGACGCGAGCCCATCGGTTCTTGAGTCGATCTCGGGTGTCCACTTCAGTAAATTCCGTGACCTCGTCGAACTCCTCATCGAGTCTCGCGCGAACTTCATCCGGAAGTTCGACTCGGGCGAGGCGGGCTTCGTAAAAGACCCTGACCGTTGCCTGATCCTCGACGGCTTGCGTGAGGTCGTAGACGTCTACATACTCACCGAAGATGGCTCGGGTGTCCTTGTCAGCCGTCTCGATTGGAGTTCCAGTGAAGCCCATGAAGGCTGCATGGGGGAGCGCGTCTCGAAGATTGCGAGCGAGTCCATCAATGAGGTCGTACTGCGTTCGGTGTGCTTCGTCGGCGACTACAACAATGTTCCGACGATCGGAGAGGACGGGAAAGTTTCGGTTGGCGTCCCGGTCTTCTTTGGTAAGTCCGAATTTTTGCATCGTCGAGAAGACGATGCCGCCTGAAGCCTTTGTCCGCAGCAGTTCTCGCAAATGCTCGCGGGACTCCGCTTGTACGGGCGTTTCTGGCAGTGTCCGAGCTGGAGCGAAGACCTCGTCGAAAAGTTGATCGTCGAGATCGTTGCGATCTGTCAGCATCACGACGGTCGGGTTTGCCATCCCAGGATTGCGCATGATTTTTCCGACATAGAAGAGCATCTCCAGGCTCTTGCCACTACCTTGAGTGTGCCAGACGACGCCAGCTCGACCATCTCCTCGCTCCATCGCCAAGAGGGTTGTATCCACGGCCTTGTTGACGGCGTGGAACTGGTGGTATTTCGCGAGGCGTTTGATAACACCACTGCGTTCGTCCGAGAAACTGATGAAGTTTCGAACGAGGTCCAGGAAGCGAGAAGGTTCAAACACCCCCCGCACGAGAACTTCCATTTCAGGGGTGCCAAGAGCAGCCAGCCTCTTGCCGTCGATCGACTTCCATGGGGCATAGTGCTCAAACCGGCCTGCGAGCGGTCCCATCCGAGCCTGCGTGCCCGTCGAGACCATGCACACAGCGTTATACGCGAGGAGCGCAGGAATCTCGGCTGCGTAGGTACGTAGTTGGTCGAAGCCCCCTCGAAGAGTTGCTCTCTCTTCGCCAGGAACTTTCAGCTCGACAACACCGAGTGGCAGTCCGTTCACAAATAGAACTATGTCGGGGCGGCGGGTGCTCTGATCTCCTTCGACCGTGTATTGATTGACGGCGACGAACTCGTTCCTCTCGGGGTGCTCGAAGTCAATGAGCCGTGCAGTGTCGTAACGGGACTCACCATTGTCGTCGCGCCGCTCAATTGGGACTCCTGCGATCAGTAGCTTGTAGATTCGCCAGTTCTCTGCGAGCACATCCGCGCTCTCTGGGCGGCGAACAGTTGCAATCACCTCGTCGAGGACGGGCGGTGAGAGCGAGGGGTTCAAGTTGCCGATGGCAGTTCGGAGACGTCCCTCTAGGAGGACATCTCGATAGGTGGCACGCTCGGCGTGTTCTTCGTCCGGAGCGATATCTGGACCGTAGAGAACGTCCCAGCGGAGGTCGGCAAAGTAGTCGAGACATACTTCCTCCACACCAGATTCGGCAATGAACGACCTCACACCACTTCCTCCACTAGTGACTCGGCATCACGAACGCAGAGGTCTCCACTAAGAAGCCTAGGAAGCAGCGCGTCCCGAAACCGGGTTAGAGCTGCGTTCTCGCGACGTGCACAATCCGAACGTTCAAGCAGTGGCTTAATGACAGAAGTCACCGTCTTCACTACATCAGCGTCGGGTAGTGAGAACTGATAGCTGGGAACGGCTCGAGAATTCATGTGAAGGACGGTCGTCCCGTTGCAATACCCAAGAACATGGTCCCGGAACTCTTGTTGGTTTAGAAGAACAAAGAGCACCTCTCTCGTCAGCTCTCGACCCGGTCGAACGATGACGAAGTCGAGGCTTGCAACAAGCTTCCCAACAAATCCAAGACGCTCAACACGAATTGGCCTTCCTATAACTTCAGCTCGTTGGGTGATATCGGTCTGCGCAACTACGATGTCACCCTCATCAACCACTTGAGCATCCTTCGCAGGCCCACTGAAGGGTTTTAGTCCGTCCCGGTGGAATGATCCGTCGCGAGCCGCGCATTTCAGGCTGACGAGCCAGCCGTCGCCCGGAACAAGATCTGCACTTCGGTAGGACACCCCCTTAGTGACTGTCACAATGTCTTCAAGGGTTCGCCACGGACCGTTACATCGAGAAAGGCGGTCGGCGGCGTAGGCGATGGCAAGTTTTCTTGTGCTGTCAGCCACTCGTAGGTTCACTTCGAATTTGTCATCGAGAGAACCAAGAACGGCAGAGATGCCTCGCTGTTCAGCTATAGGTGGGACGAGCACGGGAAGAGCACGGATTGTAGGAAGGTTGAGCCGTTGGGCGACGGAGCCGTCTCGGTAGCCCTCGATGTAGGCCGCCATAACTGGAGAATTCAACCAAAATCGAAGGTACCTGACTGACACCTTGCGCTCGTCAGGACGGATCAGAACCATCCTTTGACCGAGACAGAGGGGCGTGTTCGCAGGTACCTCGGCGGCCACACCAAAGTATGTTCCTTCACGGCTGTAGAGGAGATCACCAACGGACGGTACGGCACGGCTCGTACGATCCGAATAGGTATCCTCTGACACGTGTGCCGCATCTTCAGCTCTGAATACGCCCGTGCCGATGTCTTGTGTTCTGACAACGTATGGCCCAGCTACGGTGAGCTTAGGGGTGGAGTGTGGGCAGTCGAAGATGCCTAGACACAGTTCATCAAGTCGCGACCATGACCATGTATTGGGCAGGTCAGCGCGAACTGACGGTAGATGCAACGGCATCGAATCGATCGCATCGCTAATCGACATAGCGAATGCTCTCGAAGTTCGCTCTGATGACACTCTCTAACTTTCGTCCTTCATCGAACGCCTTGCGCAACTCTTGTGTGAGCCGCTCGATCTTTTCCTGAGTCGGCTCACCGTCGTCCACAGCATCCTCCGAACCGACATAGCGCCCGGGCGTTAGGACAAAACGGTGATTAGCGATCTTTTCTTTGTTAACCGAAGCACAGAACCCTGGCAAGTCCTCGTATGCGTTTGCGCCGGGTTCACCGCGCCATGCGTGGTATGCACTAGTGATTCTCGTCGTATCTGCGTTGGACAGTTCTCGGTGCGTTCTATCGACCAATTCTCCGAGCTTGCGTGCGTCGATGAAGAGCATCTCACCTCGCCGGTCTCGCCAACTGCGCGAACCACCTGATCCTTTGTCACGGTTGAGAAACCAGAGAGATACGGGTATCTGCGTGGTGTAGAAGAGCTGTGGCGGAAGTCCCACAATGCATTCAACAAGGTCTGCTTCGATCATTTTCCGCCGAATTTCGCCTTCTCCCGACTGCTGGGAGGAAAGTGATCCGTTGGCAAGGACGACACCAGCGACTCCTTCAGGTGCGAGCTTCGACGCCATGTGCTGGAGCCATGCGAAGTTGGCGTTGGATGCCGGTGGCGATCCGAATTTCCAGCGTGGATCATCACGCAGTTGATCTCCGCCCCAGTCCGAGATGTTGAAGGGTGGATTGGCCAGGATGAAGTCCGCCTTGAGGTCCGGGTGAAGATCATCGTGAAAGGTATCTCCCCATCGAGGACCAAGGTCAGCCTCAATGCCCCGAATGGCAAGGTTCATCTTGCCGAGTCGCCAGGTCGTGTCGTTTAGTTCTTCTCCGTATACAGCTATGTCATTGCGCTGACCGCCGTGCGCCTCAACGAAGTTCTCGGACTGAACGAACATACCGCCAGAACCGAAGCAGGGGTCATACACCCTCCCCTTGTACGGCTCAATCATCTCGACGAGCAGATTGACGACACTGCGAGGTGTGTAGAACTCACCTCCGCCCTTTCCTTCCTGGGATGCAAACTTTCCAAGGAAATATTCGTACACTCGACCGAGGAGGTCCTTCTCTCGGTGTTCGGCTGCGCCGAGCCCGAGCCCGGCGATTAGGTCAACCAGTTCGCCGAGGCGGCGGACATCAAGGCTGGGGCGAGCGAAGTTCTTGGGGAGTACTCCGCGCAGGCTCGGATTCTCGACCTCTACTGCATCCATGGCAGCGTCAATGATTTTTCCGATCTCGGGTTGCTTGGCACTGGCTTGGAGGTGTTCCCAGCGAGCCTGGGGCGGCACCCAAAAGACCCCTTCAGCCGTGTCTCGTCTCGGGACTCCAACAGCTCTTCTGCCTGGTCACCAGTAATGCCGTCAGCTTCGAGGTCGGCAGCGAGCTGCGCTCGGCGCTCGCCGAAGGCATCATCGACGTACTTGAGAAAGACGAGCCCCAGGACTACGTGCTTGTACTCGCTGGAGTCCATCGAACCTCGGAGCTTGTCTGCTGCCTTCCAGAGGGTGTTCTCGAAGCCGAGCGGATCGCCGTTCTGGGGCTGACGAGCCATCAGGCGACCGTCCTGTCGTCAGTTGAAAGCTGGTGAGAGTGCTGATCCATGAAAAGATCGTACGACACAAGGTGTCTGGAACGGTTCTGGCTGGGTCAGTGCCTCCCAAAACGATGCCATCCGGGGTCTTCTGACGCGTCTTCAGCGTCGTTCACCTCGGCTGGGAGGATAACTGCCACCTCGTCCTCAATGTCGATACCAAACTTGGCCGAAAGTTGTGCGATGTGGATACCAAAGACAGCGCGCAACTCTCCGAGCGCATCGTTGAAGATCCACCCTGGTGTCCCTGGCATCCATGGCTGCAGTCTCATCGGACCGTCTTGAAGGCCGTCAGACGTAGAGAGGAAGTGTCGGCACGCCGCCCTCATCGCACGCAAGTGGGGAGCGATATCTTCGTCGTGGCCATCGAGATGGCCGAGTTGGTCTGTTAAGAAGTGACGAATCTCCAAGATCGAATCCACGCAGTGTTCGGGAATCTCCACCTCCCACGGTGCGTAGAGCACTCGTCGATCCTCTAAGTAGGCGAGGACTTGTCGCGCTGATGTGATTTTCGCAATTCCTGGGTCCCAGCTCACGCCGAATATCGGGCAGGAGATTCCAGTCAATCTTCGTGCTACCTCTGAAAATTTCATTCTAAAAACCTCATGAACCCAAGATGAAGCGGGCCTTCTCGGTCCGGAGCATCTCGTACGGACTCATCGACTTGACGTGAAGTGCGATGCATGCGTTTGGAATCTTGATTTTCTTGACAGAGTTCGCTGCAACCTCGTGGGTTACGACATTAAATCCGTGAGCAAGGGCATGGGCCACCAGGTAGTAGTCCGCTACTTGCAAAAACGTACTCACTGCTGATGCTTCGTACCCGCCGCCCCCGGCCCAGGTACTCACCGCAGCAAGGCTCGGCACAATGTCGTTGTCTGGAGGAAGAAAGAACTCCGACCCTCGTGCCTTCGCCCACTCGGCAAGTTCGTCGTCCCCACCGATCAGTTCATCACGGACCTTCTCAATACTGAAGACTGTGCCCTTCTTATTGCCTGCGTCCAGCCACTCCCAGAAGGCGGGACAGAAGTCGAAGCTGTAGTGCAGATTCTTGGCTTGGATGAAGATGTTCGAGTCGAGCAGGTATGGCATCAGCCGACTCCGAGCCGTATCGCCAGCTCATTGAACGTCGAGACCTTTTTGAATCCGAGCATTTGGAATGCGTCTCGATGGAGAGTCTGCCCTTCGAGGGTACTTTCGATAAGTGCCCGTGCAAACCGCTTACTCACCCGCACTGGTTGTGTGTTGTAGAAGTTGCCTCCCCCACTCGGACGTTCCTCCAAGATGGCGAGAATGCGCTCCAGCTCGTCGGCATACTCCTCTCGATATTGCGACAAAGTGAGATAGCCAGTATCGAAGAGACGGCGCAGGACAACAAGGGTGCTCACCTTGAACTGACGAGCGAGTCGCTCAAGATCATCTGTCAGGTTGTCTCGATCCACGTCAACGCCACGGAGCGCAGCCGCTGGGAGGAGAAACTCTGCAGCGACTTCGTTGCACCACCGCTCCGTCGTGTTACTCGGAGAGGAACTCATCTCCGCATCATCAACTCCAGATTCTCCGAGCCAGATGTGCACAAGCTCGTGAGCGAGCGTGAATATCTGCGCTGCCTTCGTGTCGGACCCATTGACGAAAATCACAGGGGCTAGTTCGTCAGCAAGCGCGAACCCTCGGAATTCCCTCGGATCGAGCTTGCGATGGGTGTTGCTTCCGACTATCCCGCTGACCATCACAAGTACACCGTGCCGGTCAGCTTCTTCGAGCAGACGCCTGAATGCTTCACTCCAGCTCGTTCCTCGTTCGTCAGGTGCAAACGAAAGGACAGCGCTCATCTGTGCAGCAGCGTCAACAACATCCATTCCAACGGCAAAGGTGCCCACGAATGGGACCGGCTCCTCCCGGTGGACCCTGGCATAGTCCCGGTACCACTCTTGGCGCTGCTGACACTGATACACCGTGTCGAGCAAATCGGGACTTGCCTGTCCGATCTCAGCATCCCTGATCGTCCGAAAGTCCGGGACCGGCAGCGACTCGTCCGGCGGTTCCGACAAGAATAAATAGCCGATCGGGGTGTGCGTCGCCTGAGCAAACTTTTCCAGTTGCTTTAAGGTGGGCTCT
>JGI20206J14855_1000547_pt1 | contig 12782 bp, 19 predicted proteins | sample NGESurdeep092012_6_FD_14855 | JGI IMG/M metagenome (IMG submission 14855) | reverse complement strand
CCCCGTCGAGGTATATCACCATAAATTCAATTCATAGGAACACGATCTTGAGCCGTCTTCCAACTCGACGTCCGGTAGGCGCGTGTAGCCGATCGATTCATAGAAGCTCTGCGCCGACGAGTTCTTTAATGACGTGTTCAAAGTCAGTCGGGCTTTTCCGTTCTGACGTGCGACGTCGGCGCAATGACTCATAAGGATTCGGCCCACGCCTCTACGCCGTGCTTCTGGAGCCACTGCGAGGACCCGGACATGCGCCTCCTCAGGCGCCAGTGTTGTCGAATTCTCCTCGTCGACCACGCGTTTGTCCGTCTCGAGTGTCACCGAACCGAGTATGCGACCAAGTTCCGTTGCGATGTAGACGGTCGCGACGGTGTCCCGACTGGCGACGTCTGCAACACGAACTCGAAACGAGAGCCACCCTTTATCTTCGAGTGATCCCGTGGGCCCCCACGCAGAAGCAGTGACCTCTCCTGCGTCGACGTACTCCTCAGGGCGGACTCTTCGTACCTCGATCACGCCACCACGCTACAAAAGCAACTGAGAGGATCGATTCCTGCGCGTCGTACTTGAGAACGTACAGATCGCTGGTGTCGGTGGGGCCGATGTCAACAATCTCCTACTGACGTTTGACCGATTTGAACATCTCCCGAAGCCGTCGGCTGATGCAGCCATGGGTCCAGCCGCAGACCAGTCGACCTTACGATTTCTCGTCCAACTAGTGCTCCACCGCTGGTAACTCATTAGTCCAGGTCTACGGCCAGTCAACTGCCGGCGCCCCAGGTCGACGACAGCAGTGTGCTGAGCTGGACCGTCAGGTTGTCGTCGTTGCCCTCAATGGCGATCAGTTTCGTTCGAGAACGCGCTCCCCGTATGCACTGCACGGCATCGGGACGAACGCCGAAAGCGTCGGCGAGTACGGCGCACACTTCGTTCGTGGCTGCGTCATCGATAGCCCGGGCCCGCACATGCACCTGGAGAGCGCCGTCGTAGGTGCCACCAACGCTGCTCGTGGACGACCCCGGATGAACTCGTACGGCAAATCGGATCATGCGGCGAAAGTCCCTGGCTCGAGCCGTAAAGGGTGCATACTCATTGAACTGTTCTAGCAATGACGAGTGATTTGTTCGGCGAGTGGCCATTCACTGCGATTCTGGTGTCGGGGGCCGGCTCAACGGAAATGCCACCTAACATTGGCGACTTAGTAAGGAATGAAGCACTCGTCATCGTCGGGAACAGATTCCAGTAGACGTTGGCATAGTCTTGCCGACCGGCGTTAGTCAGACACGGGTGAGGTTCAATGTGATCAAGGCATATGTCGCGCCGCATGGTGAAGATGAACCGTTTCAGTACTCCGTCTTCGTAGATCATCTCGACGGAGGCTACGAACTGTCACCCGAGTTCGGCACACTGTCCGAGGCCATCGCGTGGGCTCTCGAAAGAACTGACTTCGTTATTGCACGACAGTCCACTGGGCCGTATTACTGGTACGGGCGTGGTCACAGGCCACCGGACATTGAGCCACCACCGATGTAACCAAAGATCGGCTCCCTGACGTCTCTGCACTACGAAGAGGGCATCTCAGTCTGCTGCGTCTCGTGAATCAGTGTCGTCGAAGAAGGCTGGCCGTCCCTGACCACAAGCTTCGGAGTGCTGATGAGCACGATTAGAAAGAGGGCGATGGTGACGGCGTGGATTCTCGTGCACCAGAGACATACCTTGTAGATTTGGAACGCCTCAGCGTAGATCAGGTGAAACACCATCGCTACCCACGGCGACCGAGACGACTCCGCTTATCGATCTGCGAATGACTCTCATGGGAATTCATGATTCGATCATGGTCGCTACTAAAGGATCGCGGTCGCTCTTGAGAGAGTCAGTCGCTGCACACCCTCGTTCCCGGGTGCATCAGATACGTCAATCCCAGGATTCTGGAGAATTGCTTTACATATTGACACAAATTACCCTAGACTGGCATTTGAGTAAATGTGTAAAGCAAATGGGAGCAAGATGTCGAAGACCAGTGTGCGGGGCAAGACCACATCACAAATTATTGCGGCAGCGATCGAACGCCTCTTTGAGTCACGAACCTACATCACCACGGCCGAAGTTGCTGCCCAAGCCGGAATCACCCGACAGGCGGCCCACTCCCACCTTGCCAAGATGGCAGCCAGAGGCGAGATCGTTCAAGAGGGCGCCAGTCGGTCCACCCGTTACCGTCGCCTCGCCTTAAGTGAACACATCTATGAGCTCAGGGATCTCGACGAGAGCGAGGTCTGGGGCAACGAGAAGCGCGTGGTGAGAAAACTTGACCCCGAGATACTGGAGATCAAAAACGTCGTACAGATTCTGAATTTTGCATTCACCGAGATGGTCAACAACGCCATCGACCACTCGCGGGGTACCAACGTCATCGTTCGATGGTTTCTTAAACCCGACCGAATTGCGTTTGAAGTTGAGGACGACGGTGTCGGTGCATTCGCCACGATCCGCGAGGAGCGAAATCTCGCCGACGACTTCGAAGCGCTCGGCGATCTCTCGAAGGGCAAACAAACGACCGACCCAGATCGTCACAGCGGTTTGGGCATCTTCTTCACGTCTCGTATGGTGAATCGATTCGTCCTAAGCGCCGGACGGATTTCTTGGGTCGTTGACAACGAGATCGATGACGTGGCCTGGGGCTGGTTGGATGAGCCTCGGACTGGGACCTTAGTTCGCTGCGAGATCAGACGCGACACCACTATCGCGCCTCGCGACGTGTACGCCGATCTTTCTAATCAGGTAACGGGGCGATTTGACAAGACAATGATCCATGTCGTCCTTTTCAAAGAGCACGGCGGCAGTTTCGTGTCGCGAACTGAGGCCAAAGCGATAGGGACTCGTCTTGAAGACTTTGAAGAAATCGAACTCGACTTCGCCGGAATATCGGAGATAGGACAAGGATTCGCCGACCAGCTCTTCAGAGTGTGGGCTCGAGAAAATCCTTCGTCACGTCTCGTACCAATCAACGCGAATCCGGCGATTCTCGCGTTGATCGCGGCCATACGGCCCAGCGATTGAGTCGACGGCGAATGAATCGAGCCGCTCTACGAAGTGCGACTCACCAAGCAGGGCCCCGATGTTTTTCGGGTCGACGCGGTTGTTCACACCGCACCACGGTCATGCAGGTCGTCCATGCGGCCGAGGGCTGGCAGGTGCTCGGGCAAGTTGTCGACCATTGGAGATTGATGGGATCTCGGACTCATGGCATCGGAGGCCCGACTCCACAGAAGTGCAACCCTTCATTGGCGGCTCGGTGAACAGAGCTAAAGAAATGTCATCGATAGGAGATAGTGACAATGCCAGGTAGGTTGAGAAAGGCGGTCTGATCGGCAGTGACAAGAGATCGGCTAGAGGACAGGGCAGTGGCCGCGATGATGAGGTCATGCGCGCCCCTGGGGCGCCCCTGTCGCCGGACTGCCACAAGAAGTTCGGCGTGAGCTCGAGCGACCGCGAGGTCATAGTCCAACATCGGTATTGACGCCACAATTGCGTCGAGGAGCTCCTGACGACTATGCCTGGTCTTCCCTTTCGATAACTCGACTCCCACTTGAAGCTCCGCCACCGTGATGGCGGCAATTGCTACGTCGTCCTCGTCCTCGATCACGTCGTCGAGATCGGTATTCGACCTTTCCGCATCGATTAAGAAGGTCGTGTCAAGAAGCAGGCGGCTCAGAATCTTTCCTCAGTAACCACGAGATCGCGAGTCTCCCGCAGCGACGCCAACCATTGTGTGTCCACCGGATGCCGCTTCAGGAGGGATTTCACGTCCGAACCGAGCCCATTGGCGACCGGCTCGATATGGGCCACGGCTCGACCACGGCGCACGATGGTAATGCGCTCGCCCTTGTGCTCGACGGCGTCCAGCAACTCGGCGAAGTTTCTCGCGGCATTGGTAGCACTGATTTCTGTCATGGAATCAGATTATCAGATTATTGGTGTCGGAGGGCCGATTTACACATTCTCCGACTGGCGGCTAAGAGGTTGGGACGGAGATTAACGTATGCGAATCGTGGGTGCCAACTTGATCCCGAGAATTAGGTTGTGTCCTCCCTAGCGTTGGGCCGCCTCCTGGATTGTCAAACGGCAACGGACATATCGAACACCTCAAACCAAGCGATTTGAGGAGAACTACGGCGCCCTAGGCAATTCACTGTTGGCGGCCGCTTTTCTCTGGTTCTTCATTGGTTGGTTCCTTGGAGTCATTGGAGTTGTCCTTTTGGTTGTGTCCCGGACTCCAAACCCGTTCGGCTACTACGTGTTGTACGCCGGTATGTCACTACAAATCCCTGTGTTCATTCGCTGTGCGCAAGGTGTGCGTGTTGGTCGTCAGCACCGCGGAGACCGACCGCTCCTGAAATGACTTCGCGATTGGGACGTGGCCAGAGGACCGACGTCAACAATCTCCGACTGGAGGTTGAGGTCATGGTCGCTGAGAAGTTAGAGATGCACCTCGCCTTCGGCGGCTGATCAGAAAATCAATGGAAAACTACTCCTGATCGCTTTTACTTGCGCTACCTGACCTAAGAAGCGCCATCGACGCAAGCGTCCAGATTGCAATCAAGACAAGCCAAATTGCATACCGAACCCACGGATGAAGCCCGTCAGGGCCAAAGGATTTACTTAGCGGCGCATATGCGACCCACCCATAATTCAAGTTTGAACCGAGCGACGTCAGCCATTGACCTAAGACGTAAAGACCGACGCCGAAACCGACCACAAATGCGATGCACTGTGCACGATTAAGAGAATGTAATCTCATCGGCACATCATTGCACGGCAGTCTTTCGTCGCACACGTATGTCGTGGACCGTGTTTTCCTGGCGGCTTCGATTCATTGGCCCGACGTAAACCCGCACTCACCAAGAGTGATCCGCTCTAGTACCTTGACGGATACATCGCTTATCGGTATAGTGACGTAATGGCCATATCAGAAACCCCTCTGGCGGGGCTCGGGCGAAACGCAGGCGCCGCCATCCTCATACTTTCCAGTCTTGCGGGTGGTGAGAAACACGGCTATGCCCTCGTAAAAGACGTCCAGGAGTTCGCGGGAGTGCATTTGCCTCCCGGCACTCTCTACCAAGTGCTCGCCCGCCTCGAAAGTCGAGGTCTAATTGTCGCGCTTGAAGCAGATGAACGTCGACGCCCCTACCGCTTGACCGCCCAAGGAGCGACAGTGCTCACGGAGTACATCGCAGCACAGCAGCGTGTCCTGAAGACTGGACAGGCTCGTCTCAAGCGCTCGTGGGGCGTCGCATGATCGACGATCTCAACGACGCACGCCGAGCAACGCGTCTCATTCGTTGGTACCCAAGGGCTTGGCGCGAGCGCTACAGCGAGGAATTTGCCGACCACTTAGAACAAGAGTTCGCCGTCCGACGCGTCGATCTTCGGCGAAGTCTCAATGTCGCCTATAAGGGGCTCGTCGCTCGGGTTGACGACTTCGGTCTCTCCACCAACGCGGTGAACGCCGGAGGTCAAACTCGTGCAGCACTCGGCACGAGTTTTGTGTTGATGGCACTAATGGCGGTCCTCGCGCTCAATTTCTGGTCCTGGGCCATGCTCATGTGGAGCGCTCGCACGTACCATCCGATTCCGGTTGATGCCACGACAGGCATTCTCACGGTGACCACCGGGCTCCTCCTGCTGGTGCTCGTGGCGATGGTGCTAATCGTCTTGGTGTCCGCGGTGCGCCAAATCGTGCGCGGACGCGGACGGCGGATAGTGACTCCATTAGCTTTCGCCGTGGGTTCGGTTGCATTCCTTTCTTACTCCGTGCGTTGGTTGCCCAACGTGCTGGCTCGATACAGCCATATGTTTCAAGGTGGCTACCGATGGACTCATCCGGGTCCCGCCGCCTATGGGTTGGCGTTTATCGCGCATCGAGTTACACAACCATGGATCTCCATGTGGAATCCCGGAATCTCAGGCGAACCTACCTCACAAGCCGTGATGAACGACCTAGCCCCGCTGGCTGTGTTGGTCTTTGCCGTGGCGATGGCCTTCCTGGCGCGGCGTGTCGAACTTCCGCGCATTGGTGAACGACTCGGTTCGGTGACCGTCGTGCTCCTCAGCATTCTCTCGGGGGTGTTTCTCCTTACTCTCGTCGCATGGTTCACCGCTGGCGGGCCGATATACGCCGCTTTCGGGGAAACGGGAAACATCGCCGGAGTCGCTTACCTCGTCTTTTTTGGACTCGTCACCGTGCTCGTCTCGCGCTCAGGTCTCCTTGCGAGAAAGAACGAATCTCGTTACGCGCGAAATCACATTGAGATCGTGGGCTCGAAGATCGTGTAGGCGCGACATAAATCGCACAGCGCAAATCTAAGTCAAGTCACTCACGCTCTCAATGCTGAAGAGGTTCTCGATACGATTTGCGCTTGCGAGCTTTCGACGGGCCAGGTCGTCCTCTAGGGGCGATGCTGCTCGTCGTCACTGGCGATCGCAGGCTTGTCCTTCAGCCCGAGATGACATTGCAGGGATTGCGCATCCAAGTTGCTGGGCCGGATTCGGCGGCGCCGTCGAAGAGGGAGAAACGGTTCACGAGGCATTGAAACGAGAGGATATGGAAGAGATAGGAGTGAACGTACAAGACCCGATCTTCCTAACCGATGAGATTGATTCCGAGGGCGATGGGCAGCTCGTTTCACTGTTCGTCGTCATCGGTACAATCCGACCTTCAGACATTAATCTTCGAGAGGGTCAAGGCTTTGACGTCTTCACTGTCACGGAACTCGCAGATCTCAACATCTCTCCCTTTGTTCGTCGAGCGATTGATTCGCACCTTCTGCCATTTCTCTGAGCTCCCCGGGCCGGGGCGATCCCTGATTTAGCGGTGGCGCACCCAAACGTTCGGCTCGACGTAGGTACCGAGATCCGCGGCCTTGTCAATGCGAAGGGGCGCCATACCTTTCGGGATGATGTAGTCGCCCGATACGGGTATCTCCAGTCCGGTCCACTCTTCCCACCGCGAGACTGAATCGGTCATTGTTTGCGCTTCCCGCGCGAGACCAATGACTCTGCCCCCGATACGGACATGCAGGCGTAACCAGGGGTCCCAGGGCATTCCGTCATCGCGTACCCACGCCGCGTAATCCTCGATATCCAATAAGGGGTAGAGGTGCTTTCGCGTCGGGCGAACGGGCGCTACCACCTTCGCAAAATGGTGCGCCGCCGCCGTGTCGCAAAGTGCACTGATCAATGACGCTGCGGCTCCGCTGCCCTTGAGTGACAGATGAACCAACGCGCCACAGATGACGAAGGTATTCGCCACACCGGATCCATCATGAACCTCAATTGATTGACGAAGCACGTCAGCGAAGGAGGACGGCAGTTCCGACACTTGGCCCGACCACACGATGGGCACGCCCCAACCAGTTGCAGCAAGTTGGTCGTCTTCATCCGTGAGGATGAGGTCATACTCTCGGAACGACTCGCGCACACGTGCGATGTACTTACCGACTTCTTTGTCCCCACTTATGAATTCTGGAAAACCTTCAGCGAACAGGGCCTCCATCTGCACGTCAGTCCGAGAGCGAGCACTCGTTAGCTCAACTCGAAACTTTGTCATGGAAACCTCCGCATCGACCGCTTCGTAGGAGATACTCAGTTTGGCACCGAGATGCCAACGATCACCTGCTGGCGCGCATGAACAGTGGCGCCACCTCGCGGCGAAGTCCAAACGATGTGTCCTACGGGAACCGAAGTGCTATGGACGTTCTGTATGACTACTCCCACTCCGAGTCCGGAGAGTTCGCCGACCGCAGTAGGTGTCACCATGCCAGCAACATTCGGGAGAACGAGCGTCATTGAAGGACACGGAATCGTCGTAATGGTTTGCCCACCACTCGCGGTCTCGGAATAAACGTTCTCGAGCTTGCAAGAAAGTGCCCAAGGCGACGTGCCAAGCCGCACGAAGCCAATTCCCGGATAATCGTGACCGAGAAGCGTCGTCAGGTTGCTGGCGAAGATGGGTGCAATGCGACCCAGTAGAGAATCGTTGTCGGAGCCATCGGGCGCAGTTAGGTAGGCCTTGGGCGTGTACCCGACTTCATTCGGCCCGATGTAGACGGATAGGTAGTCAGGTGTCTTATTGTAAGGAACGACTTTTCCGGGGCTGTACGGCATCCCACCCTTCGTCGGACCCGATACGGACAAAAGTCCGTAGCCATTCGTGGTGAAACCGATCACCACAATGAGCACGAAGATTGGGGCACTACTTGAAACGAGCAATCGCCGATGCGAAGTTCGAGATTGTTCGGACCGGACTCGCAGAGCGTTCATGACGATGTTGAGTGATCGACCCGGCCAGAATGGTCGATCCAAAATTGAATCTTCGAGCAGAACGACAAACTCCTCTTCGTGGGTCTCGCGCCACGAACGCGGATACCAGCGGAGCAGGCGGCGGGCGCGTCGTTCCACCGTATTCATGGCGTCCCCCACGCACCCGAGAGACGACCCAGACCCGTTTCAGTTGCGCGACGTTGTGCTTGTAGGTGCGTCATGAGAGCGGTCGCTCCCACGGCAGTGATCTTGTACGGGCGCCTCCTACCGACGGCCTCGAGTCCTTCAATGAGACCGTGGTCAACGAGTCGATCGAGAGCTGCGTACAAAGTTCCCGGAGCGAGGTGAATGCCAGCGAAGTGCTCTATGTCCTTGGTCAGGGCATAACCGTGCTTGGGCCCGTCAGCGAGACTCGATAGGACGAGGGTGGCGGGACCCGAGTATCGACCAAGAGCGGATAATTGGCCAGTCATGTCTGAAAGCTACTTCGTAGCACGGTATACAGTCAACATGAGTATCTGATCCGCCATATCGAAGGCCCAACGCCACAGAACCCTGCACTCGATCACGTGGCTCCACCGACTGGAGTCGTTCACGCCCCGGGCTAAGACCCAGAGCCGCCTCATGTACCGTCGTCAATGAGGCTGATCTGCAATGAAGACTGCGGTCGAACCTTGTGCTCGAAGCGGCCAGTCGGAGAGTGGTAGCCGACCTGCCAGATCGCTCCTGTCGATACTTCGGAGATATGCCGAAGCGGCGTTGCGGTCCGGGAATACCGCGTGTGTGGCAATGTCAATTCGTTCTACCGTTGAGAAATACCGGTGAAGAAAGTCGGCGCCGTTTTCGATGCTGAAAGCGGGTTCGTCATGTACCGCGCCTGCGGCCGTCCAGAGTTCCTCGAGATGAGATTTCCCATTTGTAATGGCCACCAATCTCCCGCCCGGTCGAAGAACTCGCGCCATTTCCGACAATCCCTGGTCCAGAGGCGAAACGTGATACAGCATCCAGGCGGCGACGACGGCATCGAATGAATCATCCTCGAATGGGAGGTCGCGAACGTCCCCCAGAATCGTTTTGATTCCGAGAGAGCGACTCGCCTCTACCATCGCGGCTGAGGAGTCGAGAGCGGCGAGTTCGCAATGAAACGCTTCAGCGATCCGGACGGCGAGACTTCCTTTCCCAGAACCGACCTCGAGAATGCGTTGTGGATGAACTTCGCTCAGGGCAAGGATCGCAACATCTTGCGGTGACCGCTCTGGGGCATCCGCGCTCCAGACCGAAGCTCGAGTATCCAAATTCTCAGTGGTGCGATATTGATTACGGACGTAGTCGTCGTCATTGTGGTGCACCTGATGACATTATGCGCCTCACGATTTGCTCAGAATATGACAGCATCGTCTTTCGACTCTCCGACAATGATCTAAAAGCGAATGATTCGACATATCGCCTACATGGCGCACTGCCTGTTGGGCGGACTTCGTTCGCATCGGGGGCCCGACGTGAACCCGCACGCGATGAAGCGAGTTGAGAGTAGGGGAGTGTTCGCCGATGATTGGAGACGTCAGTGGGCTATTGACATGCCCAAGACGAACATCCCAGAACAAAGCAGTGGGGTAGTGGTGACAAGTGCCGCCGCATGAGCCCAGTGATGTTCGCGCTGAAGAATAACCGGAACTGCAAGTGCGGAAGAGAAAGTCGTCAATCCCCCGCAAAATCCTGTCAACACAATTTCCCGAACATGTGCGTCGCTCATCCCAGTTAGTCGATATGCGGCGAAGCCGGCGATGCCGGTCCCCAGGGCATTGGCAGCAACTGTTGCCCATTGGCGACTGGTGGGGTGACTTCGACGGGCGAAATACTCGAACAGATATCGAACCACGCAACCAAGGGCTCCAGCAGTAGAAACGAGAAAAAGTGTCATGCTCGGCGCCGATGTCGACCCAACCCGAGTACGCCCGCAAAAAGGCCCGCCGCAATGGCCCCTACGGCCACTAAAAGACAGCCGCCTATGGAGAGGTGCCAGATGGCGGCAAAGTCGGAGAAGAGGCCCGAGTAGGACGTGAGACCACCCAAAAACCCGGTAACGAGGACCAGACGCATTGGATCGGACGGGTCGTGATGCCGGAGACGGTGACGAAGGAGGTCAGTCGCGACGTAGACACCAATCGTGTTGATTGCGAGTAACACCCAAGGAATCTGGTGGGTCCAGTCGGTCGATGGATTGACGGCTGAACCTCGAGGTACTGCGTACACATTGATCTTCAATAACAAGTCTCGAATCAACGTTCCAGCGCCGCCGCCGAGTGCCACAATCAACATGGCGAGGCCCAGTTGCTTTGGAGAGAGAGTGATGTGAGAGCGCATCGGTACTACGAAACTACTTTGAGGGCGATTACCGTTGGCTGATTACGACGTGTTGAAAAGTGGAGAAATTCGCCTTGACATTGAATAAAAACGTAACTTTACATAACGTACATTATCGGCGTTACAGTGAGAATTCCCTGTTATGCTCGCCGGTATGCGTCGGCTACTTTGTGCTGTCTTGTTCGTGGCATCCGGTATTGGGTTCGTCGTGATCCCCGCCGCGGCCGACAGTTCTTCCGGCACGGTGTTGCTCTCATTCGACTACAGCGACAACAGTGCGCCCGCGTCAGTTTCCAATGGCTCCTTCAACGTCATGGTCGACGTTTTGCCCGGCGTCACCACGGGTCTGATCAGAATGTTCGCGGTCGCTCCGGCGAGCACCAACGATTCGAACATTGTGTGCAAATTCCAGTGGATCGATCAAAGCCAAGCCGAATGCGCTTTTAACTTCCCTGACAACGGCGTGTGGTCGATTCACGCACAGTACGTGGTCGTTCCTCAGACCGACGTCGTCGCTGTCGCCGTGACGAACCTTCGCGTACTCAACTAATCGCGGACCGCTGGGTCCGGTCGAGTTTCGAGTTCTCTGGGGAGACCCATTCGAGGGAATGTTTCAAGTGATGGTTGAGGCCTTTGACGCCGACGAGGCGCTCGTGATCGCTCACACGTTGCACCCAGAACTCCCCCGACCGCGCGTCGCTCTCCCAACCTTGGATTGAGTGACCCTCCGTCTCCCGTGAGGTCGTGGTTTACACTGCGCAAATGAGTTCTCTCTTTGACGTCAATGGCAAGGTCGTACTGGTGACCGGCGGGAGTCGCGGCATCGGCGAGATGATCGCGCGAGGTTTCGTAGAAGCCGGCGCCAAGGTCTACATCTCTTCTCGCAAGGCTGACGTGTGCGACGCGCTCGCCAAAGAGCTCTCGACGTCCGGATCGTGCACATCCCTGCCGGCCGACCTTTCGACCGAAGTCGAATGTCAGCGACTCGCCAACGAGATCGTCGCGCGAGAAGACCATCTCGACGTCCTCGTTAACAACGCCGGCGCGACGTGGGGCGCTCCTATGGACGACTATGACGAGAAGGCGTGGGAGCGTGTGTTGTCGCTCAACGTGAAGGGCGTCTTTCACTTGACGAAATTCTTGCGCCCCCTCCTCGACGCGAAGGGCACGGCCCAAAGTCCGTCGCGCGTGATCAACATTGGTTCGATCGACGGAATCCACGTACCGGCGATGGAGACGTTCGCGTACTCGGCTTCCAAAGCCGCGGTTCACCAACTGACGCGGCATCTCGCCAAGAGCTTGGCGCCGAAGATCACGGTGAATGCCATTGCCCCGGGGCCGTTCCCTTCGAAGATGATGCGTTCCACCCTTGAGGCTTTCGGCGACGAAATCGCTAAGGCGGCTCCGATGAAGCGCATCGGTCAAGCGTCCGATATGGCGGGCGCCGCGATCTTTCTCGCGTCACCGGCGGCGAGTTACATCACCGGCGTCATTCTGCCCGTCGACGGCGGCATTGCGACCCTGGCTTAACCCTTGGGCTGCGTGCCCAACGTGACGCTGATCGTCAGGTGGTGCTTCCCGCGCACCACGTGCAAGGCGATGACGTCACCCGATCGCAGAGCCGAGACGACGCTACCGACATCTTGCGCGCTGCCGATCGTCGTCTTGTCGATTCCGATGATCACGTCGCCTTGCTTTACTCCGGCCGCCGCCGCACCGGTCCCCGAGATCACGCTCATCACGACGGCACCCGTGGAGACCGTGAATCCGTATTCCTGTTGAAGGGACGGCGTCATCGACGTGATCTCCACCCCAATGAAGGCTCCGTGATTGACGACACTCTCACCAGCTTTGAGTTGCTTGAGGAGCGACTCGATCGTGGCGTCGGGAATCGCGAAGCCGATGTTCTGTGCGCTGGTCCCGTCAGGCAGCGTTCCGGCGACGGCGGTATTCATGCCGATGACGTCACCGCTCGAATCGAGCAGCGGACCACCGGAGTTGCCGGGATTGATCGCCGCGTCGGTCTGGATCATGTTGTTGAGAGTCTCGCTGGAGGAAGTGGAACCCGCCGTGACGGTGCGACCGAGCGCCGAAACGAT
>JGI20206J14855_1000536_pt1 | contig 12957 bp, 9 predicted proteins | sample NGESurdeep092012_6_FD_14855 | JGI IMG/M metagenome (IMG submission 14855) | reverse complement strand
TGAAGTCCGCGAGCCGCGACGCGGACATCCTACGGACAGGCTCGGGATAGGAAAGGGGTAGAAGCTTGGTCAATCCGCGTATGGGAGCTACCCACAAACGCTCTGTGACTTGCTGCGTTCTCATTCTGGTAAAGACTTCGGACAGAGCTGCAGTTCGTGGCGTTGACCAGGCAGAGGAGTGCCGGTGCCGTGGAAAGAGGAGATGACGCAAGGTCGAACCTCGCAAGTCATCGTATATATAGAGTACTCGGTGCTGAGTTGCCAACGCGCGAACCGTCTGTGTTGCTGGATGGTTGGTCGCCTCTTCCAACGGAAAGCCGCCGAGTACGATGATGTCGAGCGGATCGATTCGTTCAGAATCGAATGAGGACTTATCTGTGAGAGGCATGTTCAAGGGCGGCAGCAAGGGACTATCGTAGGAACCAAGAGCAAAGTCCAGCGCACCAGGGCTGAGGGACGCAAGGTGCGAAGGAGCAACTAATAGTATCATCCACAAGTGTGGTGTTGCGTGGTCGAGGAAGCGCGGCGCGCTGTGGCCCAGTGTCTCGAGGTGTCTCTTTTGCTGTGGTGGTCTCGAAGTAGATCCGGATCAGGGGTCCTGGTCCTGGTCCTGGTCCTGGGCTTGGGTGACATGGGTAGGTCTAGGGCTCTCTCTAGAGGCGCGTTTCCTAATGACGCGGGCAGGCACACCGGCGATTACGGAGAATGGCGGTATGTCGCCTCGTACAACCGAACCTGCAGCGACTACACAGCCTTCGGAGACGCGACTTCCGTCGAGGAAGGTCACGCGAGCCCCAATCCAGCAGTCGTCGCCGATTGTAATGCCTCGTTGGGTAGTGCCCTGTTGACGAATAGGCATGGCTGTGTCATCGAACTCGTGCTCTTGTGAGTGAAAGCTCACGAACTGGCCCATTATGACGTTGCTTCCTATCGTTACACCGCCAGCCGCCCCTATCCAAGCGTAGTCCCCAATTCCGCTGTTCTTACCAATCGAGAGACCTTCGCCAAACAATGACAAGTGGCTCGTGCATGAAATTACCGTGTAGGCGCCTATGTGGGTTCCGGCACCGATTTGTACCCCATTACGTCCGTACCCATCGATTGTAACGCCGCGATCAAGCGCGGCGTTACGCCCGAGATCAATGTGGCGCCTTCCTCGGATTCGCACTTTTGACTCAACGAAAACAACTCTCCGAAATCGAAATATCCCACGTGCTAGTGATACGCAGCGTACGCGGATGACGTTCACAATCAGGCCCGAGGGAAGCCCTGGGTCGGGCTGGTAGCTCTTACCAAATTTGTTGAGGGCCCTGACAAGGAGTCGATTAAGGAATAAGGGCGGCTGTCGTTCGGGCGTCATCGCATTGAGCTTCGCAAGGTCATATTGCTATTCTGCGCACAGCTTAGCCTTTTACGTCGAGGAGCTCGTCATAGATGCTGAGTGCATGGTCTGCTAGTGTTCTAGGAGTAAACTTTTTTGCCGTCAGCCTTGCATTAGAGCCAAGGCGCCGGGCGTTATCCGGATCTTCGACAAGCTGGCCGATGGCGTCGGCCAGCGCTGTCGCATTTCCCGGCGTCACGAGAAGGCCGTCGTGGCCGGTGGTGACGATCTCACGTGGTCCGCCGGCGTCAGTCGCGACGACTGGACGTCCTAGTGCCATCGCCTCGATGAGGACGATGCCAAATGGCTCTGGCTGTGAGGATGGAACGACGACGATATCTGCGTTGGCCATAAGTTGAAGTGCATCTCGGCGCTCCCCCAGAAAGCTGACGGATGCCGTGAGCTCGAGGGTCGTGACGAGCTCTTCAAGTTGCTGGCGGAAGTGATTCTGTGATGCGAAAACTTCGCCTACTAGCTTTAGATTGATGTCCATGCCGCGGCCTCGCAGAATATCGACCGCGTGGATCAAAAAGTCCTGGCCCTTCCAATGATTTAGCCTCCCGACACATATCAACTCGACAGGGGATCCGTTAAGCGGATGGGCGCAGACAATCTCGGGTGGAACCTCTCCTCCTGTGTAGACTACCCGGCAGCGGTCCCTCAAGGCGTCAGACTGGAATTGGTCTGATATAGAGCGGGATGCTGCGACGACGACATCGGCATGTGTCAAAAGTCGTTCAAAGACGACTCGAGCTATACGCTGGTCTTCAAAGATCTCGTGAACGTGCCAAACGTGGGGGACATCCCACCAGTGAGCCAGGAACGCGCCGCCGATAGTTGGCGCGCAGTTTGAGTGCACGAGGTCGAAACGGAATTGCCGGGAGAGTCGGCGAAGTGCGAGTACTGTGGCTGGCCACCGCGCGATCGTTCCTAGTGCGCGAAGCCCATGAAGCTCGGAGCGTCTCAGAATCAAAGGATCGAGGATGTGTACGTCGGCACCCGCTGTCTCTAGCCGTGCGACGAGAGGACCGACTGTAGGAACAATGACATGTGTGTCCAGTCCGGCGGTCACGGCGGCAGACGCCATTGTTAGGCAGGCCCGGTCCGAGCCATATAGTTCTGCGGAGGCATGGACAAGTAGGACGCTTGGTCGTCTGGAGTTCGAGTGATGTTTCGTAGCCACGGACACTGAGAGGATAGTGGGGGCGCTGACACCCTCATGTTTGGTTCGCTTTGTGTAGATTGGCCATGCTGTGGACGATGACGCATAGCCATCTATGTGATCCAATCGACTGCGAAGGTTGCGCATCGAGTCGCGCTTGGTCTATGATCGCGTGCTTCACAGCTGTGTTTGCGGCGGACGGGCGATTGGTGTCGTCGCGAATCGCCGGACGCGACAAGGAAGGTCGATCTCGTGGATAGTGGCCAGACAACTCTAACTGCTGAGCAGATACTAGGCATGCTCAGGCGCCGGATACCATTGATCTTGCTGTGTTTTGCGCTTGTCGCTGGTGCGGCCTACGCCCTTTCCAGCCACCAGACCAAGAAGTACACGGCAACGGCCTCGCTTGTCTTCAACAACAACCAGCTGAGCCAGCAGGTGGCTGGACTGCCAGTGGCAAGCAGCAATAACCAAGAGGCCCTGCAGAGCACCAACCTGAAGCTCGTCCAGCTTGGCGACATGGCCGAAAAGACTGCGAAGCAGCTAGGGCAAGGGCTGACCAAGGAAAAGGTCAGCCAGGCTCTGAGCGTGAGCGCGCAAGGCGAATCAAACATCGTCAATGTTGCGGCGACAGCTACGTCGCCTACGCTTGCAGCCGATATGGCAAATGCCTATACGGCCCAGTTCGTGACGGAGCAGCAGAACAGTAATCACGCCTACTACGCTTCGGCGCTGCGGCTGGTGAATAGGCAGCTTGCGGCACTCACGGCTAAGGAAAAGGCTGGCACTGCAGGGCTGGCTCTGCAGGATCGTGCGCAGTCGCTGGGTGTCCTCGCCGAACTGCGCAACGGTAATGTGCAGGTGGCGCAGGCCGCTACGGTTCCGAGTTCGCCGTCTTCGCCCAAGACCTCGAGGAACGTGGCCCTCGGCGCGGTGCTAGGCCTGCTGCTCGGGTTGGGCGTCGCGTTCCTGCTTGAGCGTCTAGATCGGCGCATCCGGGAGCCCAAGGATCTGGAGATGATCTACGGTCTACCGCTGCTCGGGGTCGTTCCCGAGAGTCCTGCGCTTGCGCGTTCTGCGCGAAAGGGTGGTGCCGGAGGAGCCTTGATACCGAGTGAGGTTGAGGCATTCCATCTGATCCGTGCCCATCTGCGCTACTTCAACGTCGATAAGGAACTTCGGACGTTGCTGGTGGCGTCTGCCGCTCCCGGGGACGGCAAGACGACGGTGGCTCGACATTTGAGCAGCGCGGCAGCCAGAATGGGCGCGCGGGTGCTGCTTGTGGAGGCTGATCTCCGCCGCCCGACGATCGCTCAGCAGTTCGATATCTCCTTTGGGCCGGGGCTCTCAGATGTTTTGATCGGGGCAGTTCTGATGAACGACGCGATCCAGTTAGTCGCCTTGGATCAGTCATCGAGTGATGGCTCGAGTGGGCGGACACTCGACGTGCTGGTTGCCGGTGCCACATTGCCTCCCAATCCAGGAGAGTTGATCGAGAGCCACGCGATGGAGGTGCTGCTAGAGGGTGTGCACTCCGCATATGACCTAGTTGTGATCGACACGCCACCGCTGACCGCGGTCTCCGACGCATTTCCATTGCTACGGAAGGTCGACGGCGTTGTCATCGTCGGGCGCGTGGGGCGTAACCGCCGCGACGTCGCCGCGCGCCTACACCACACGCTTGCCGGTGCCGGTGCCCCTCTGCTGGGAGTCATCGCCAATGGCTTCAAGGCGAGTCGCGGCTCCTACGGCTACTCCTATGATTACTCGTACACGCCGAACAAGCGGGCTGCGCCAAAAACTGGTGGTGCGGATGATTCCCCACCGAACGGTGCTACCTCTGCCGCAGTCAAGGAGCAAGTGCCGACAGCCAAGGGTTGATTGCGGGAGTTGCTGTTCCTCTGCTGGATATCGGCGGGCGCCAGCATTGAGGAATGTAGGCGTTCATAGTCTGAACATCGGGATAGTCCGAATGGCGGGTAGTTGATAAGCGTATTCGCCGATACGGTTGCGTCTTCGTGGCTGGTCGGTTATGCCTGACTGAGCCAAGAGCGAACGGAGGCGATATGAACCGGTGCCCGCGTCATAAGCACAGCTATCGATGGAGTCTATGCGCTGGCATGATCGTGACACTCGTTCTATTGGTGCCTACTATGGCCGTCGCGGCTGAACCTGGGCCTGCGTTCAGCCCTGCACCAGGCTCGCCACTTTCCCTCTCCACTGGAGAACATTCCGGACTGGCGTTTAGCCCCGATGGTGGATTGCTCGCCTCGGGTACCTCCATATTCTCAGTCGCCCCCTCAGGGGCCCTGAACCCTATTGGCGACTCGGCGCCCGACCCTTACGCTGGCTCGGTGGCGTTTAGCCCGAGCGGGGTATTCTTGGCCGCAGCCGACACACGGGGCGCCACGGTGGCGGGCGGGAATACCGTATCCATGTTCGCAGTCGGTCAGTCAGGCGCGCTTACGACGGTGAGCGGCTCGCCGTTCACCGTCGGCTTTCAGCCAACATCGGTCACCTTCAGCTCAGATGGCAAACTACTCGCCGTCACTGCTGGGCCGTTGAATGCAGCCGGCCCAGATGGTCCCGATGAGCTGTATTTGTTCTCCGTGAGTGCTACCGGAATGCTTACGCTGGTAGTCGGCTCGCCTTACAACGTCAGCGCGAGCCAGGTATTGTTCAGCCCGGCGGGTGGCTTCCTGGCCGCAGTGGACGTGAATACCGGAGTAACGATGTTCTCCGTTAATTCTTTGGGGGCGTTGACAAAGGTCCCCGGCTCGCCATTCAAGGCCTTTGGTGGGGCGGCGAGCTCGGCGGCATTTGGACCCAGCGGAAGTCTTCTCGCCGTATCAAATTTCAGCGGAGGAGTCACGATGTACTCGGTTGCCTCGTCTGGGGCGCTGAGCCCGGTCGGCAGTGGGCCGTTCGACCCGACATTTCAAACTAACTCGGTTGCGTTTAGCCCGGATGGCAGCACGGTCGCCGCTACTGAGAATGACTGGCAAGGTGTAGTGGCGTTCTCGGTAGGCTCGTCCGGTGCGCTCACCAAGATGTCCGGTTCACCGTTTGCGACATCGGCGCCTGCAACGAGTGTCGCTTTTAGTTCCAGTGGATTGCTTTCAACCACTAACCTCGGCGGCGAACTTACTGTTCTCGCGCCATCCGCTGCTTCGAGTGCGACGAACTGGGTTGGGGCTTTTGGGAAAGACGGCTATGACCTAGCCGGCTGGGACGACCAAAGCGACGTGAGCGACCTGCCCGGTGTGTCGGTGAGCCTGCTCGAAGGCAAGCGCTATGTTTGGGCAGCCAACACGAAGGACACGCGGGCGCTTCTGGGCCCGGATGGATTGACGCGTACCGCGGCGGCCTATTACGCCAATCAGATCAGGGTCAAGTTGACCTTTCACGCTGCGTATTCTGGCAACCTGCGCTTGTACGCAGTGGACTGGGATTCAGGTGCGCGGCAAGAGTCGATCGCTGTCGGTGGCCAGTCGCTGATCTTCTCCAATAAGTGGGGCGCCTTCTCCAAAGGTCAATGGGCGATCTTCCCAGTCGTCGTTGCGGCGGGCGGGAGTGTAACGATCACGGTGACCCGCCAGGCAGGCGCTAACGCTGTGCTCTCAGGCATCTTCCTCGGGGATGAAGGCTCACCTCCGACGGTTGCGTCCACGGGTGCACCTCAGGGCAATTGGGTGGGCACATATGGTTCCCTCGGTTATGACCTAGCCGCCTGGACCGGCTCCAGCGATCTCGCCTCGCTCCCGTCGGCATCGTTGAGCCTCGAACATGGAAGTCGCTATGTGTGGAGTAGCTCGACCAGCGACGGCCGCGCGCTTGAGGGCCCGAACGGCCTCCCCCGCGAGGCCGCCACTTACTATGACGGGAACCAGGTGCGTCTGAGTCTGACGTTCAATGCGGCGTACGCCGGTAGCCTTCATCTCTATGCGGTGGATTGGGACTCTCACAGTCGTCGCGAGCTTCTCAGTGTCGGTGGTCAGACCGCCGCCCTTTCGGGCGATTTCAGTCAGGGTGCATGGGTATCGTTCCCGATTTCCGCCAACGCGGGAGAAACCGTCCCGATCGTGGTCGACCGCACAGCTGGTAACAATGCCGTGCTCTCGGGCATTTTCTTGGGCTGAGCGACTCCCGTCTCGGGACCGTATCATTACACGATGCCGTGTGCTGATGGCAGCTAGGTGCAACGCCCAAAAGTCGGTTTGAGCACTCGATCGGCGCGACTCTGAAGCGGATCGAGGATTATTATAAGGCGTGAGGGGGAATGTATCTGCCATGAGCAAGAGGGATAAGCCAAGCCCGCCGCTGCAGAGGCTGTTTGGTCTTGGGCATCTTGTGGTGGTCGTCTCGCTGACGATTGCTGCGATGGCTGCCCTATCCGTGTCCGCCGCTTCGGCAGCCTCCCATCCCCCCGATGTCGCTACAGGCGGTGTGTCGAACGTGAACTCTTCGTCGGCGATCCTCTATGGAGCGGTCAACCCGCATGGTCAGGCCACGAATTATGTCTTCCAGTACGGCATGACCAAGGGCTACGGTGCTCAAACCTCCCTCACTTCGGTCGGTAATGGGACCACGACAATCAAAAAACTGAGGCAGGCCATAGGTGGGTTGCAGGCGGATACCATTTATCACTACCGGATCCTGGCAACGAGTGCGGCAGGGGCTACTGCTGGAGCGGACCACAGCTTCATCACGCCCAAGATCCCGCTGTCGCTGCAGATCGTGGGTGCTCCTAACCCGGTGCCCTTCGGTGATCCGTTCGCGCTGCAGGGAACGCTCTTTGGAACGGCTGCGGACGGACGGGCGGTAGCGTTGCAGGCCAACCCGTTCCCATATGTCGCGGGTTTCAAGACGCTAGGAAATCCCGAGTTGACGAGCTCCACTGGCAGCTTCTCCTTCCCAATAGTGAGTCTCTCCACGAATACTCAGATGCGTGTGGTAACCACGAGCGCGCCCTTTATCTCGAGTCCTGTGGTGGTGGAGGGTGTTGCGGTGCGGGTGAGCTTCTACGTACAGCGCGTGCATCGCCGTCGCCGCGGCCTGTTCTACCGTATGTACGGCACGGTCTCGCCAGCCGAGGTGGGCGCGCACATCGGCTTCCAGCTTATGCGCTCCGGAGCGTCGTCTGTCAACCAGGGTGGCGCCATCATCCCCTCCGGCACTTCAGCCGTCTCACGCTTCAGCGCGATCGTGCGCGTCCGCCACCGTGGTGTCTACGAGGCCCTGGCCCAAGTCTTCGACGGCTCGCACGTACCGGCCTACAGCGCCCCCATTCGCATCCGCTGAGGAAGCGGCCATGAGCTGACAAGCGCCGCCCTTGCGGAGAGGGAGCGCCGCAGGTCTTGGCGAGCTCGAAGCGGGTGCTGAAGTTGCGCGTCAGCTGCTTGGCTCGCGCGGATGCGCACCAAAGACAAGTTCACGCTGTTGCGTTCCGTCCGCCTTCTATGGGAACGTATGTTCGGCGAACCATCCGTTGCTGCCACATTCACCTGCTATCGGATCTCGACAAGGGCTCTGAGACGCGCTGGTACTCTCAGGGCGATGCGCACTTTGGTCCTGGACCCCTCCACGGCCGGCCTTGATGGGCTTTTGCAGCGACGTAGTCGCTCGGGGCTCGACCGCCTTGACGAGGTGTGGGCGGGTGTCCTGCACATGATCCCGGCCCCTAGCCTCGCGCATGCGCTTATTGCTCAGCAGCTCGCCGAGCTGATGGGACCCCTGGCACGCGCGGCAGGCCTCCACTCCGCTATGCACGAGTTCAATCTCGGCGATTCTGAAGACTTCCGTGTCCCCGATGGCGCGCTGCACCGCCCCGGGGCAGCTGGAACCTGGCTCTCCACGGCGGCGGTTGTGGTGGAGATCGTCTCCCCCGAGGATGAGAGCTGGGAGAAGCTTCCGTTCTACGCCGCCCACAATGTTGACGAGGTCGTGATCGTCGATCCTGCCGAGCGCAAGGTGCACTGGCTCGAGCTGGCTCGGGGCGAGTATCGCGACGTGCGCCGCAGTAGCCTGATCGACCTTGGACCGGATGAGCTCTCTGGGCAGATCGACTGGCCGTCGTCGGATTGACGGCTTTCAGGCTCACTCTTCCTCGAAGCTGGCAATCGGATAAGTCTCGCGAAGATACTCAGCGAACAGCGGCACGGTGAAGTCGAGCTGTCCGCGGCGGGGCGCCCAGATGATCCCCTTTTGAATGAGCCCGTCGCGGTGTATGGACACTCCGCGCTGGTCCTTGGCGCCGTACACGCGTGCGATCTCAGCGGAGCGGTATGGCGGCCCCTCGAGCGCCGCCATCGCGGATAGGTACCGCTGCTCAGCGTCGGTGGCGAGCTGGAAGCGGGTGCTGAAGAAGTTGCGCGCCAGCGAGTCGGTCACGATCTCACTCACGGCGTCCACGTCGGCGCTGGTTATGGGCGAGGTCTCCGCGTGGTTCCACAGCTCGCGTCCGTACTCCTGAAGGAAGTACGGGTAGCCGGCGGCCTCGCGCACGACGCTCAGCGCAGCAGCCTCCTCATAGCTGACCTTGCGAGTGGCGGCCGGAGATACGAGCGCGGAGCGTGCGGCGGCGGTGCTCAGGCGTCCGAGCTCGTGATAGGAGAACAGGCGGTCGGCGTAGGGCTTGGCGGACATCAACCGCACCTGCAGGTCGGGCAGTCCGGCACCGACCATCGCTACCGGAGCCGCATTGCGACTGATCGCTTGGAAGGCGATGCAGATCGCCGCGAGCGAAGAGGCGTCGAGGTTGTGCATCTCATCGACCAAGAACAGGGCCCCCGCGCCCGTCATGCGGGCGACCTCGCCGATCTCACGCACGAGGTCTGTGAGGTCCTGCTCGGGATCGCCCGAGTCGGCGACGCCGGTGGCGGCCTCGACATCGAGCTTGAGCTGCACGCCGCCGGGCGCCGCGATGCTGAAGGCCTTGACCACGCTCAGCGCACGATCGACGCGGTCCTTGATCCGGTGCTTGCGGCTCATCTCACGCAACAGCCGCGCCGCCATGCGCGCGAACGTGACGCGAAAGTCCGGCTGCGATCCCACCTCCTGGACGTCTGTAGTTGCCCAGCCCGCCTCGGTGGCGAGCACGTCGAGCTCCATCAGCAAGACCGTCTTGCCCACTCCTCGTAGGCCCGAGTAGATCAGACTGCGCTCGTACCCGTCGCCCGCGAGCTGCTCGATCAGCGCTTGGAAGCTCTCCAGGTCGCGATCGCGCCCGGCGAGGGTTGGCGGCTTGCGCCCCGCGCCGGGGGTGTAGGGGTTCTCGCGCTTGAGCATCGCCATCGCTTTCTAGATCTTTCTATCGATCCTTCGTCAGTCCATAGAAAACTATAGAAGCAGCGGCGGACCCAAAGGCCGGATCAACGCGTGGGGGAGCGAACTGGCCGGTCACGTGTCCACGCCCGGGAGCGGTTCGATCGGCAACTTGCCGTGAATCTCTTCCAGGTACTGGGCCCCAGAAGTTTTTCTATCTACTATTAATCAGTCGATAGAAAACCATAGAGCGGATACGTCGGGCAGAGCACACGGTGCCGGGCATCGAATCACGCGCCCGCGACTCTCAAGGGGATCGAGGGTTACTAAGGAACACGAGGGGGAATGTAGTGCCCATCAACATGAGGGGAACGTGGTGCCGATGAATGCATGTGACAGACCAAATCGTGCGAGGCGAACGCTATTGTCGTCGCGAGCGGGCTTCATCGCACTTGTGACGGCCACTGCCGCCATGGCGGCGATCTTGGCCCCCGCGGGGGCGACGGCCGCGGTCGTTCATCCCAGCGTGTCCACCGGTGGCATCTCGAACCTGACCCCATCTTCGGTGATCCTCCACGGGTCACTCGATGCTCACGGGCAGCCCACTAACTTCGTATTCCAGTACGGAACTACCAAGAGCTACGGCGCTCAGACTCCGCTTTCCCCGGGTGGCAACCGGACGACGAGCTTCCCCGTCGCTCTGGCGGTGGCGGGACTGCAGGCAAATACCACCTACCACTACAGGATTCTTGCAACCAGCGCCACGGGTGCCGTGCCTGGAGTAGACCGAGCCTTCACTACGCCCAAGGTCCCGCTGTCACTACAGATCGCTGGTGCCCCCAACCCGGTGCCCTTTAGTAGTCCGTTCGCGGTCCAGGGAACGCTGTTTGGAACGGCCGGGGCTGGTCGGGGGGTGGCGTTGCAGGCCAACCCATTCCCCTACACCGCGGGCTTCACGACGCTTGGCAACTCCGAGCTGACGAGCTCGACCGGCACCTTCTCTTTCCCGGTAGTGGGTCTCTCCACGAATACGCAGCTTCGCGTGGTAACCACCAGCGCACCGTTCATCTCGAGCCCTGTGCTGGTGGAGGGGGTGGCGGTGCGCGTGACCTTCCATGTACAACGCGTGCACCGCCCCCGCCGCGGCGAATTCTTTCGCATGTACGGCACGGTCACTCCAGCCGAGGTGGGCGCACACGTCGGCTTTCAGCTGATGCGGCCGGGAGCACCGTCTTCCAATCAGGGTGGCACGATCATCACCTCTGGCAGCTCAACTGTCGCACGCTTCAGCACAGTCGTGCGCATCCGCCACCGCGGCGTCTACGAGGCGCTCGTCCAAGTGTTCGACGGCTCGCACGTATCCGCCTATAGCGCACCCATTCGCATCCGCTGAGAGGCGCCAGCCTCCCAGGGTCACTCCACCTGGGCGGCTGGCCTCATCGCCGTAGCCGCGAACGTCGAGCGCCACTCGAACACTCGTCCAGACCCCCTCCGGCGGCGCTTACCATGCCTCGGTGGCCGATGGCATTGCAATAGGAGCCAAGCCGCGCGTCAAGGACGACGCGGCCGTGGTGTCGCTTAGCCAGCTTGGGCTCATCGCCCTGATGCTGCTTCCTGGCGCAATGATTGTGTTCCTCGCGTTCAACGCGGGCGGATACTTTCCCGGGACGCCCGCGGTAGCGGCGCTCGTGCTCACGCAGATCCTGCTCGTGAGGATCCTGCAGGCGCGCCATCCTTTCGAGGGGCTAGCCCCGATCACGCTTGTGGCGATCGCGGCGCTTGGGGGCTATGCGGCGCTGACGTTGGCGTCGGGAATCTGGTCGCACTCAACAAGCAGAGCGCTGATCGAGTTCGACCGTGCATGGCTGTACCTGCTCGTCTTGGTCCTATTCGGCACGGTACGGGCCAGCTCGGCCAACATCCGCTGGCTGATCAGGGGGCTGGCCATCGGCATCTCAGTCGTGTGTGTCGCGGGTCTCTTCACACGACTGCTCCCCAACCTGTGGCACACCGCGCCCGCCGTCTCCAACGAGCGACTGAGCTATCCGGTGACCTACTGGAACACGCTGGGACTGCTCGCCGCGCTGGGCATCGTGCTCGCCTTTCACCTCTCGTGCAGCCTTGGCGAGCGACTGCTCGTGCGCGTGCTCAGCGCGGGAGCGCTGCCGTTGCTGGCCGTGGCCCTGTTCTTCACGTTCTCGCGCGGGGCGATCCTAGCCGGCACGGTGGGCCTGGCTGTGTACGTGCTCGTGGCCCGTCCCCGGGGGCTGCTGAGCGGGACGATTGCCGCCATTCCCGCGACGGCGGTGCTGATCCTCGTGGCGTATCACGCCAATCTGCTCGACACGCTCGACCCGACGACGCCGGCGGCGGTGGCGCAAGGCCATCACGTGGCACTGGTGGCGGGCATCTGCGTGCTCGTGTGCGTGGCGGCTCGCCTGCTGCTCGCGTACGGGCTGGACCCCAGGCTCGCTCGCGGGGTAGGCAGGTCGCGAATGGCTAAGCGGGTCAAGCGCAGCGCGCTCGCGGGCGCTGCCCTGCTCGCGCTGGTGGCGCTCGTGGCGCTCGGGGCCCCGCACGCGATTGCCCATGACTGGAATGGCTTCATCGGCGGTGCCGGTACAAGCGCCGCTAACGGCGATCTGCGCCAGCGACTGACCGACCCATCCAACGATGGACGTACGCCGCTATGGCGGGTCGCTCTGCACGGATTCGGCGCCTCTCCGGTGCACGGCACCGGCGCCGGGATGTATCAGACGCTGTGGGACCGCAACCGCCCGCATTTCGGCTACACGATCAACGCTCACAGTCTCTACCTACAGGCGATGGCGGAGCTCGGGGTACCCGGTCTGCTGTTGTTGCTGGTGCTCGTAGGTGCGGCGATTGTAGGCCTGGCGACGCGCGCACGGGCAGGCAAGCGCTCGCTCTACGGGGCGCTGCTTGCGACAACGGTGGTGTGGGCACTGCATGCCGGCGTGGACTGGGACTGGGAGATGCCGGTGGTGACGGTTGGCTTCTTTGCTGCTGTCGGCCTTGCGTTGAGCGCGCGTGGGCGCCGGGGAGCCGGTTGGGTGCCCACGCACAACGTCCGCCTTGTGCTCGCCCTGTTGTGCCTGGCGACGATCGCGCTGCCGGTCTCGATCATCGGCTC
>JGI20206J14855_1000533_pt1 | contig 13023 bp, 10 predicted proteins | sample NGESurdeep092012_6_FD_14855 | JGI IMG/M metagenome (IMG submission 14855) | reverse complement strand
GGGTTCTGGTCCGTTCTTGCATAATGACCCAATTGATCGTCCGGCAGAGATCTTTGACGGGGTGACAACACTCCACACGGGAGCCGCGTATTCTTCGCACATCCTCATGCCCGTCGTACCTGAAGCACCCGTGGAGTAACGACGTCGCGCAAGAATCCAAACTGAAACTCTCGAATGGGAACAGACGTGGTGGTTGACGAAACAAAGTCTCTCAAGGTTGCTGTTCTGGGCGTGGGGATGATGGGCGTACCTCTAGCGACGCATTTGGCGCGAGCTGGATATTCGGTGCGAGTGTGGGACATCAACGAAGCCAACATGGCCCCCCTGCGTAACGAAGGCATCGAGGCTTGTGAGAGTGCGAAACGAGCGACCGAGTCGGTTGACGTCATCCTCACGATGATGACCGATGCCGATGCCGTCCTTGACGTGATGGTGGGTAGTCACGCAGCGCTGGGTGACTTTAACGGTCTCTGGATCCAATCAACAACTGTTGGAGTTGAGGGAACTCGTAAGCTTTACGACGTAGCGCGAAAGGCCGGAACTACCTACGTTGATGCCCCACTATTGGGGACTAAGTCGGTAGCCGAGGCAGGCAATTTGACGGCCTTAGGCTCGGGCTCCGAAGAGGCGCGGAAACAGAGCGAGCCCATCTTGTCCAGTTTCTGTTCAACGATCCTGTGGTTAGGAGAAGTCGGACAGAGTTCAAAATTCAAGCTCGTCCTTAACAGTTGGATACTCGGTCTCGCAACACTGACGGCAGAGACAATCGCACTCTGCACCAGTTTTGGATTTCCGGCAGAGAATTTTCTCGACTTCATTTCCGGGGGACCATTTGATGTTGACCAGGCCCACATCAAGGGTGGCGCGATCATTGCCGAAGACTTCTCACCATTCTTGGCGTTACGACTCGCGTCAAAAGATGCTGGCTTGGTGGTGGCAGCCAGCGAGGAACTGGGGATTTCTTTGCGGGTCGCTCGAGCGGTCTTTGAACAAATGCGTGAAGCGCAAGCGTTGGGTCACGGCGAAGAAGATTACGCCGCGGTGTGGTTTGCGACGTCGGCCAATCCTGTAGCCAAGTAACGAAGTCGGATCCTACGACGTCGCGACGAGCGAGTAGTGAGTGACCGCGGGTTTTTCGATGTAGTACTTCATCAAGAGATCGCGAAATTGTGCGTATAACTCTGATTCGCGAAACTCCACGGTGTGTGATTCAAGATCACGCCACTGAACAACAAGTTGATAACGACTCTTGAACTCTTGGCACTTTTCCAATTGAGCGTGTAGACATCCGGGCGACCGCTTCAGGAACGTTATTGCTTCTGCAAATGCCAACTCAAATTCGAGTGTTTGCGAAGGTTCAACTTCCAAAATTGCGTGTTCAAGAATCATGACCCGTTTCTAGCAGTTTCGCCAGATACTTCCTTCGCCTCCCAAAATGACTTGACACTTTGATCGAGCGTGAGTAGTTTCGTTGAGACGGTGTGTCTCACTTGGTGGGACGGTGGCTTTGGGGGACGTACATGAAAAATTCGGTTCAGGATTTTGGAGATCACAGCGTTGTTATCGTCGGCGCGTCAGGCGCACGTGGAAATGCCGTTGTTCGCAATCGTTTGTCATTGACGAGAGATTGCGATCAACGCCACTAACTACTAATGCAGCAATCTATGCAAATAGAAATGGGCTTCAGGCTCACAAATAGGAAAAAGAGAGGGAGACGTAATGTCCACAATTGAATATGACGTGAAGGGAAGAAAACTCCGCTCCCGCCTCAATCGGTACTTGGTATCGGGCGTGGCGCTTGCGAGTTTGATGCTTACGATTCCTGTCGCTTCGATGTCCAACGCTTCTGCGAGTTCCACGTGGACACCCGGTCAGGGAGTTCCAGCACCTTGCATCGTCGCAAAGAATTGCAGGTTTGGCTTCATCGTTGCATCGGCCGTTCCGGCGTTGGTGTCTCAGGGGCAAGGTGCTTTGATCGAATCGACTCACCTAGGAGTCGGATTCACGGAGCAGAGCATTGGCTTTGACCCGAGCCAACAGTTGTCAGTTATGCAATCCATGATTTCGCAGGGTGTGAACGCAATTCTCACTTCTCCGCTTGATACGAGTTCAATTGAAACGGGAATCGTGGCCGCGCAAGCCGCCGGCGTCCCCGTTGTGTTCTATGACGGAAGTGCACCAAACTTGACGATGAATATCGAGAACGCTGATCAAGCTTCTGCTACCGCCATGGTGGGAGTTGTGGCAGCTCAATTGAAGAAGACGCATAAGGCTTGCAACCTAGGACTCGTTGACGGGCTCGCTGCGATTCCCGCACTTGGCGCACGCGACAAGGGTATGGCCGCTGGTGCCGTGAAGTATCACTGCAAAGTCCTCAGTACGCAAGTTGACACAGCAGATACGTCTACTGCATCTGCCGGCTACGCACATCAGTGGAAGAGTCAGTTCGGTAAAAAGATGACAGCGATCATTAGCTATAACGACAACGCTGAAATGGGCGTGTATTCAGCAACAGTGACTGGTTCGTTCAAGCCACTCCTGGCCTCTTTCAACGGAGAGAAGGCAAATTTGCAGTTGCTGGCCGCGGGCAAGGTCTTTGCGGACTATGGCTTGCAGAACTCGGTTATGGGTGAGGCAATGGCGCTTGGTGCGTACGACTACCTACTAGGTAAGACGGTCCCCAGTGATGTCCGCTCGCCTTACGTACTCCTCACGAAGGGCAATGTGAAGACGTACACCAGTGACTCGGACATCTTGACGCTGCCAGTCGGCAAGATTACCTTCGGGCCAGTTGTTGGTGGTATCTCAACCTTGAGCGACAGTGCGTTTAAGCCATAATTGATGTCCTGTTCTGAGCTCTCCAATAGTCCGGAACTCCGTGCGGAGAAGCCGTCGTCACCATTCGTGGTGGCGACGGCTATCTCTAAACGGTTTGGGGCGGTGCAGGCTCTCGACAGCGTCAATCTGGAACTTCGACCCGGCGAAATAGTTGCACTTGCCGGTGAAAATGGATCCGGGAAGTCGACGCTGGCCAAGGTCCTGACAGGCGTGTATCACCCGGACGACGGAACGTTGTCGGTGAATGGGGCGGAGGTACATTTTAGGAATCCTGGGCAGGCACTCAACATGGGTATTGCTGGGGTAACCCAAGAAGTGTCAGCGATACCCGCGTTCAGTGTGTCCGAGAATATCCTGCTGGCTCGAAAGAAGCGGTTCTTTTCTCTGCATTCAAAACGAATGCTGGATCGAGAGGTAGCGCATCTACTGAAGCAGGTGGGTTTAACGACGAATTCACGAACGCTGTTTCAAGATCTAAAACCTGGTGAGCATGTTCGAGTGGAGTTAGCTAAGAGTCTCTCGAGCAATCCTCGCCTCTTAGTGATGGATGAGGTCACGACGCGAATCGGTGGGCGCGATGCCGAGCAACTCTTCGACATAATGATGAAGCTGCGTGAACAAGGGGTGACGATTGTATATGTCACGCATCGTCTCGAAGAGATCTTGCGACTCTGTGACCGGACTCTTGTTTTGCGAGACGGGAAGCTTGTTGGAGAGATTTCCCGAGCTGATGCCACAGAAGCGGCAATCTCAAGAATGATGGTTGGCCGTGACGCGAGCCCTTACGTGCGACCTCGTTTTGACAATGGTTCTGAGCCTCGCCTCGAGGTACGCGATCTAAAGATTGGTGGATTCAGAAGCCCAGTTTCATTTGTAGTTCGTCCTGGAGAGGCAATTGGATTGTGTGGACTCGTTGGTTCGGGACGCACTGAAATACTTGAGAGCGTTATTGGACTAGTTAAGCCAATCGGTGGAGAAATATTCGTTGATGGCCAACGAATCGAAACTGGCTCACTTCGCGTGGGGCAGTTCAGTGGGATGGCCTTTGTGCCAGAGGATCGCCACTCACAAGGACTCATGATGAGTTCATCGATTCGAGTGAACTTTTCTCTTGGACGATGGCGAGCGTGGCGTACGGTACGACGCGCCCACGAGAACCGTTTGGCAAGGATATTCGCTGACCGGTTCAGTATGAATTTGAGAAATTTCGAGTTTCCGGTTTCGACACTTTCTGGTGGAAACCAACAGAAAGTTGTCATTGGTCGAGCGATTTCGAGTTCGCCAACGATTCTTCTGCTCGATGAGCCAACCAGGGGTGTGGACGTTGGAGCGCGCGCTGAAGTATTCGCAATGATTAAGGAACTGTTGGAGGGTGGAATGTCAATTGTTCTGGCTTCATCGGACATGGTCGAACTTCGGGCACTGAGCCATTCGATCATGGTCTTGCATGACAGATCACCCATTGCAACGTTGGACGCGAGCGAAGCTACAGAAGAAAGACTTGCGATGTTGATGAGTGGAGGATCTCTTGTCAGTTAGTTCACGTTCGACGACTAGTCACGTCGAACAGGAACGGGCCTTTCGATTTTCGGCACTAAAGACTTCCTTTAGTGCGTATCGAGGCGTCATCATCGTGCTGGCCGCGCTCCTGATCTTTTGCAGCATTGTGCAGTCATCATTTGCGACGGTTTCAAACTTCCAAAATGTGATTGATACGAATGCCATTCTCATGATTGTTGCGGTGGGATTGACATTTCCAATGCTCGCAGGTGGTTTTGATCTTTCAGTTGCCGGGATTGACGCGTTGTCAGGCGTGCTGCTCGCGAAACTACTTTTGGCCGGAGTCTCAATACCTTTGGCGATACTAATCATCGTTGTCGGCGCACTGATGTTCGGTGCCTTTACCAATGGGGTCCTCATTGGTTATTTTGGAGTGAATTTCTTCATCGTGACGCTGGGAACGCTGACGATTACCCAAGGAGTGTCGCTGCAATTCACCGGCGGAAACAACATTCCCATGTTCAACGAGCAATGGCTGATCGAGCTCGCTGGAAACAATTTTGGTGGAGTGCCAATAATCGGGATCGTCGCCGCAGGTGTTTTGCTCCTTGGTATTCTCATCTTGCGCTACACCGGTTTCGGACGAATGATTTATGCCGTGGGAGGTAATCCCGAAGCATCTCGACTTGCTGGTATCAATGTTGCCCGAGTTCGTCTCGCGACGTATGCAGTTTCAGCTGCCCTTGCGGGACTGGCGGGGGTGCTTGAAGTAGGGCGACTAGCTTCAGCGGGGCCAACCACTGACGGCAATATCGAATTGACGGCCGCAGCGGCAGTGTTGATTGGCGGCGTTGCTTTTGGTGGGGGGATCGGAACGCTCCTTGGTACCTTCCTGGGAGTTACCTTCTTGGGAGTCCTTGAGAGTGCGCTCCTCCTTTCGGGTATCTCATCATATTGGCAAGGCGTCATTACGGGTGTGGTGCTGATTACATCAGTGACGCTCGACCGCATACGAGGTCGCCGTGGCGTAAAGAGGAAACTTTTGGAATCGGTCGTAGCAACTGTCACGCAGCCAACTGAGGCAAATTCCGCAACCAAGGAGACATGAAATGGATCAGCAGGAATTTCTCTCGACATTGAGTTATCGCTTTGGCTCTCATAACCCGTCGCCCCACTACGACCGACCACCCACCGTCAAAGAGATGGAGTGGGAGAGGGACGTAAGGGTTCCGATGCGCGACGGCGTCATGCTTTGTGGTGATATCTATCGCCCCAAAGCCGAAGGTACGTTTCCGGCATTGTTGGCGTTTGCTCCACATAACAAGGATCTGCAGAATCCTGAAGCAACGGAACGCGCACCATCGATTGGGGCTCAACCCGCATGGTCTTCATGGTGGATGGGTGCTCAGGAAGCGGGGGACTCGCGCTACTTCACTAGCCGAGGCTACGCACACGTGGTGGTGAACGTTCGTGGAGTGGGAAAATCAGAAGACGGTGGCGACATCGGAGCGCCCTGGATGGGCGGCGAAACCGACGTCTACGACGCCGTTGAGTGGGTTGCTGCCCAGCCGTGGTGTGACGGAAATATTGGAATGATTGGCATTTCTGCGTACGGTGGCTCCCAGTACAGTGCGGCAAAGTTGCACCCGCCGCATTTGAAAGCGATATTTCCGTACGACCCGTGTTCAGTTTGGGGGACCCCCATTACTGGGTTTCGTGGCGTGTACCCCGGTGGGGTTCTCACTCCGTTCTTCTACATCCTGGATCAACTTGGAATTCCGCACATGCAGCGAAGCCTTCCGGGTGAATTAGACCCAGAAACGGACGCGAGATGGCGCGCAGCTATGGATAACCCGGACTACCGGATGTATTTGACCCTGTACAACATCTTGACGCAGAAGGGTCAGCATACGCCGTACATGTTTGATTTGCTTCTCAATCCCTACGACACGGAAGAGAGCGTCGTCGAAAGTGAAGCTGATTTTGACAAGGTCGAGATTCCGATGTACACCGGTGCGGGTTGGTACGCGTACTCGTACAAATTGCACTTACAGGGATGCCAGGATCTCTTTGCTCGAGTTAAGGCGCCGAAGAAACTACTACTCACTGGTCCAGCACATCTTGAGCGGCCGTGGAAGGCCTTCCACGGAGAGGTGCTGCGTTGGTACGACTACTGGTTGAAGGGAATTGACAACGGGATCATGGACGAGCCACCCGTCAAGTACTGGTTGATGGGTGCGAACGAATGGCGTAGCGGGGATGACTGGCCACTGCCTGAGACTCAATGGACGAAGTTTTATCTTGACAGTTGGGAGCGCTTGCGGCTTGACCCGCCCACACCAAGTAGTCGTGACAACACCGAAGAACCTGACGCCTTCGTCCAGATGCCACCCACCCAGACCCGTGAGATTTCGAAGTTGCGATTCATGACCGATCCGCTGCCGTGTGACGTGCACATTGCTGGACCCAGTTCGCTGTATCTCAACGCAAGTATTGATCAGGAGGACACCAACTGGATCGTCATCTTGAAAGATGTTGGTCCCGACCCTTCGGTGCGTACAGCTCGCGAAGGTGAAATGAGCATCCCTGATGACCTGCATGAGCGTGAGCTTGTTCGAGGATGGCTGAAAGCCTCACACCGAGCGCTCGATGAGACGCGCTCAACCCCGTGGAAACCTTGGCACCCGATAACTCGCGAGACACAGCAGAAGATTGTTCCGGGAGAAATTAATGAGTACGCCATTGAGATATTGGCCACCGCGAACATGTTTAAGGAGGGGCATCGAATTTGTGTTGAAGTGACGAGCATGGACATGCCAACGGGGACCGCAGGCTTCACCAACGTTGAGTATTTCCCGTACCACATTGGTAGTTCAAAGACCACCGTGCACAAGATCTATCACAGCGAAGAACACCCTTCGTATCTGCTGCTGCCCGTCATCCCTGACTCGTCAACAAAGTAGTCATTCCTCGGCCTGAGGGACATTTCGACAAAATTTAAGGAGTAGATATGTACGGAAAGAATTGGCAATCTTCGCGGCGTGAGTATGAGCCCGTCGTTGAAAAGAACGTAAAGATTCTCGTTTCAGCGGGTCACGAACTTGACGCGACTCTGTACCGGCCAGAAAGTGGCCAACCCTTTCCCGTAATCCTTTCACCGTGTCCGTATTACTTTGATGACCAGGTCGCTCCTCTCAAGCCGGTTGGCTTCTCACACCTTCGTGGGCACATGGAAGCGGGAGACCCGAATTTCTACGTTCGTCGTGGGTACGTTCAGATTTTTGTAAATATTCGCGGCACTGGTGCATCCGGTGGATTATTCGACAATCTGGGCACCGGAACTATTGATGACATCTGCGATGTGATCGCGTGGCTGGTACGACAACCCTGGTGTGACGGGAACGTCGGGATGTTCGGTGCTTCGTACTTCTCGCTGATTTCGAATCACGTGGCGGCGCGCTCACCCGAGGGCCTCAAATGTGTGTTCGCTCCCTTCGCGTGGACCGATGCGTACCGTGACCGGTTCTACCACGGTGGGATTCTGAATCACGGATTTACGAGAGCGTGGTTTGCCACGTTGCCACACACCACATTCGGACCGGGTCTTCGGGCTACCTGGGGTGATGAAAAGTTTGAAGCGGCATTGGAGCAAGCACGCCAAGACCCTGAACTCAGCGCAGTTCCATTCCTGCGCGGAGTAATGGACAACCCCGACGTGGGCGAGAATCGAATCATTCTGGAGTTACTGCTCCAAGGGCTGGACAGCCCTTACTATCGGGAGCGCTCAGTTGCCTACCCGGCTGCATCAGATGTTGCGGGTTATTTCGGTGCCTGTTGGGGCGTGTATGGGAATCACCTGCCGGGCGCGTTTCGCAGTTACGATCGTTGGCCCGGACCAAAGAAACTTACGATTGGACCGCCGCTGTATCTTGATCGTCCCCTTTATCAATACGCCTACGAATCGCTCAACTGGTTTGATCACTGGATGAAGGGCATTGAAAATGGAATTATGGACGAACCGCCAATCACGTTGTTTTTGGAGGGCTCTGGAGGGAATTGGAAGACCGCGAAAGAGTGGCCGCTACCCGAAACTCGATGGACACCCTTCTACCTTCATGAGGGTGGGTTGTTACTTGAGCACGAATTTTGGCCCAACGAAGCACACTCTACGTACGTCGATTCTCCCTACGAGCGTGGTGAACTTCGTTTTTCAACGCCAAAGTTTGTTGAGGCAACCGAGATCTGCGGTCCAATCACCCTCAACTTCTGGGCCTCGAGCTCAACTGATGAAGCTCTCTGGTTCGGATCGCTCCTCGAAGTTGACGCAGGCGGCAATGAACGGCTGTTGACGAGAGGTTGGCTACGCGGTTCGCACAGAAAAGTTGACTCGAGCCAATCGCAGCCATGGGCTCCGTATCATCCCCACACTGAGCGTGAGCCTCTCGAGCCCGGGAAAATCTATGAATTCAACCTAGAGATTCGTCCCTACGCGATTCAGATGAACCCCGGATCTAGTTTGGTGTTGCGTTTGAAGAGTGTGGATGACGAGGAACCCGCAACCGCTCTGCAGGCCATTGCGATGGGGCACCTCTGGAGCCCTAGGAATTCGAGAATCTCGGTGTACCACGATTCAGGGCGCCCGTCGGCGCTTCACCTGCCCATTACTCGGGGAAATCGAATTGGCATGTTCGTGTCGGGCGGCGTCCAGGAGCCACCAGGCTAGTCAAGCGAGACAGAAAATAACTGTCGATGAAAGGTGTGTGCATGAATAATCCACTTTGGAAGGGGAAAAATGAGGATAATTGCGGTTGAAGAGCATTTTCTTATGCCTGGTCTCGCCGCATCGATGGGAGACACCTCTGGGCGTTGGCCAGAAGATGCTCACTTGCTTGACGTGGGTGAGATACGTCTTGCTGGGATGGATGCCGCGGGCATTGATGTGCAAGTACTTTCGTCGGGCGGCAATATGTTCCAGAATATGGAGCCTGCCATTGCGACGGATGGAGCGCGTCGCTCCAATGACTATTTGGCCGAGATGATATCTGCGAACCCCGAACGGTTTTCCGGTTTTGCTGGTCTACCAACACCTGATCCCAACGCTGCCGCCAAGGAACTTGAGCGCACGGTGACCGGGTTTGGATTCAAGGGCGCGATGATTATGGGGCTCACCAATGGTCGCTTTCTCGATGACGAGTACTTCTGGCCAATTTTCGAAGCCGCCGAGTCCCTCGGGGTGCCAATCTATCTTCACCCGTCACTACCACCGGCTGCCGTTCAAACGGCCTATTACTCCGATTTCGATGAAAAGGTCGCGGGGATCCTGTCGACGGCTGCGTGGGGTTGGCACGCTGACACTGGCCTTCACGCAGTTCGACTAATGGCGTCGGGCCTCTTCGATCGCTTCCCGAATTTACAGATCATTCTGGGACACTTAGGTGAAAGCATTCCTTACATGATTGACCGCACCGCGCAGAAATTATCAAGATTTTCCACGAAGGCGCAACGTCCCGTCACGGAGTATTTTCAGGAGAACTTCTATCTTTCAACGAGTGGAATGCGTGCTCACGCTCCTTGGGTCTGTGCGCTCATGGTGGTCGGCGCGGACCGGATCATGTTTGGGGTTGACTATCCCCACGATGACAACGTGGCGTGTGTGTCGACACTCAACTCTGCGCCAATTAGCTTGAAAGATCGCGAGAAGATAGCGCACGGAAATGCGGAGCGGCTCTTACGCATGTAGCGGGCGAAGCATCGCCACGACGACTCGATGAAACGTATTCGGTACTGCCACGTCGTGCTGATTTCGTCGCAGCGAGTCGCCCTCGAACTGTTCGCGAGGCCACGAAATTCGCGACGACGTTCACGCGGCGGCGTCGAGGAATCACCAGGGCGAGGCCCTCCGGATAGTCGATGTTCTGGGGGAGCGAACGGTTGACCAGTCAAGAGAGAAAGTGACTTGACATGACGGATTGGGCCTGATACGTTGGCGCTGTTTAGTGAAACATAGTGTCCCGCACAATGGGACGATTCCGGGGGGAAATATGCTGAGAACACTAGGTTTTACTCGGTCACAGCGAAGGCTGACGAAGTTGGTCGCGCTCGGCGTCGTGGGGGCGATGGTGATGGCCCCCGCGCTTTCGTCGGGGGCGGCTAGCAAGCCCTCGGGGAGCACGCTCGATATAGCGGACGTCATCTCCTTCTCGGGCCCCAACTCATTCTTGGGTACGATCACCGTCGGTCCCTGCGACGGCGCCGTCAGTGTCATCAATGCAGCTGGTGGCGTACTTGGACACAAGCTCTCGTGCATCAAGGTTGACGACTTGGGCGACCCTGCTGACGCGGTGGCGAACGTGAGTAAAGCGCTGGCCACGAACAGGAGTATCATTGGAGCAGTCGGCGTAGCCAGCGCGACGGCGGCCACTGAAGTGCCCATCTTGAATACGGCCAAGATCACCATGGTGTCGCAGGCCGGGCTCAGCCTCTTTTCGAATAAGTACTACAAGTACTTTTGGCGAATGACGCCCCCTGACGTGTTCGGTGGCGTGGCGATGGGACTCGCCGCCGCGAGCAATGGNTACAAGAAAGTGGCCGTTATCATCCAAAATGACGTCGGCGACACNGGGAATACTCCGGGGATCGTTTCCGCGCTCAAAAAGAAGCACGTGTCTCTCGTCAGCAACGTAACGGTTCCATCCGACGCTACGTCGTACGAGACAACCATCAACAAAATCGTCAACCTCCACCCCGACGGTTTGATTATCTCGGCGGATAATCAGACGACCGAGACACTTCTTGCCGAGTACCAGAGTCTTGGTAATGGCAAGGTGCCACCTACAATTTTGTCGACACAGATCTTGGGTGGCAACATCTTTCCCTACGTGAAGAAGTCGCTCGGTCTCTCCTTCGCGACCAAGAAGATGAGTCTCGTCGGTACCTATGTTGACGAGACCACCCCGCAGTTCAAGGTGTACGACGCAGCCGTCAAGGCCACTCCGGGAGGGACCAAGCTGGCCACGGCGATTGTGGCAACGCAGGCGATAGGAACGATCTACGACGGCATCATCACGATGGCGCTTGCCATGCAGGCAGCGCACAGCACAAAGCCCGTCAACTTCAACTCGTCTATGTCCAAAGTGGCAACGAAGCGCTCTGGAGCAGTCGAGGTCAACTCCTACGCTCAAGGTGTGAAGGAGCTGAAGGCAGGGCACAAGATCTACTACGTCGGTGTAACCGGACCCATTGTGTTCGACAAGTTCCACAATTCGGGCGGCGAGTTCGCGACCTTCCAGTTCACGTCGAGCGGCAGCGTAAAGTCGGTCAAGGTGTTCCCGCCCTCAGTCACAGACGCACTAGCGCCGTAGGGGCTCGGTGGTGAACACCTTCATCTCTTCGATCGGCTTCGGCATCGCCTCTGGTTCAGTCCTCGCCCTCGCGAGCCTGGGTTTCACCCTGCAGTTCGGCCTCAGCAATACGCTGAACGTCGCGTACGGGGCATTCGTAACCTTGGCGGCCTTCCTTGGCTACGTATTGATAGCGCTGTGGGGCGTGAATCTCTGGCTGGCGATGGCAATCGTCGCCGTCGTGATCGGAGTCTTGTCAGGTGCCTACTACCAGGGCTTCATTCGGAACCTGATTCGCCGAGGTGCTGGTATGGGGCCGGTGACGATAGCAACGGCGGCGGCACTTATATTCATTGAATACGCCATCGTGAGCGTGGCGGGACCCAGCGTCAAGAGCTATGGAATAACGACGGGGCGGACCTATCACTTCTGGGATTTTGTTCTGTCGAGCACNCAACTGGCCATCATCGCTCTCGCGGTCGGCTTGATGCTGATATTTCAGGTTCTCTTGCGTGTGACGCAGTTGGGGCGGTCGCTGCGAGCGACNGCTGTGAATAAGACGCTTGCTCGCAGTTGTGGCATACGGGTGGAGCGCGTGACGAGCATCACCTGGCTGATATCGGGATTGCTGTGTGGAACGGCGGGCGTCGCGTTGGCGCTGACGACGCAGGCATTCGATTTCAACCTGGGATCGTCGTTCCTCATTTTGATAATCGCCGCCGCGGTGGTCGGTGGGATCGGTGAACCGTACGGGGCGATATTCGGTGGGTTCCTCATCGGTATCGCAACTGAACTTTCTTCCGCGTATTTCAATCCCGCCTACAGCCAGGTCTTCGCCTTCGTACTGCTGGTCGCGGTGATCCTCATTCGCCCGACCGGCATTTTGGGCGTCAAGGCCAAGGCGCGAGTGTAATCACGGCCTAAACAGTGCCAATAGAAGGAGTTCACAATCACTGGCTTTAGTTTCTACTTGGTAGTGCTCCTTGTCTATTTCGGCACCGACGTGATCGCCGCCTGGGGGCTGAATCTGCAGTACGGAGTGGCGGGCGTCCTCAACTTCGGCTACATCGCGGCCGTTGCCGTAGGGGCCTATATGTTCGGGGCCTTGACCCTGGGGCCAGATTCGGGCAACGGGGGCTACCAGAGCTACATAATCGGTCTGCACCTCACGCCCGCGCTCGGGTTCTTGGGCGCCGCTCTCTCTGGCTGCATCTTTGGGGGTGTCATCGGCTTGCTCGGTATGAGACGGCTGCGCCCTGACTATCAGGCAATAGTCCTCCTGGTCGTGGCGGTGGTCGCCCTCACCGTCGTCCAGGCCGATACCGGGCTCTTCAACGGCAACTCG
>JGI20206J14855_1000529_pt1 | contig 13093 bp, 9 predicted proteins | sample NGESurdeep092012_6_FD_14855 | JGI IMG/M metagenome (IMG submission 14855) | reverse complement strand
GACGAGATCTCGTCGGTCTTGTGCCGTCGGCCACCGGATCGCTGCGTTCGCAACCGGTCTCCCAAAGTGTCGGACAACTCGCTGCAGAGGGCTTTGACGAGCGCGTGGACGTCGGCACTGTTCGATCGAAGCGCCGCCGCCGCCAAACTCAGGTCGTACGAATCATTGAGGGGGCTCATCAGTGGTCACCTTACAAGGCGACAAACGGGGTCCACCAAGGAGAGCCATTCTTGCTCATCCGGCACCAACGCGCACCGTTATCCGATCGAAAGCGCTGCCTTCAAGAATGAGTCCACGGCCGCAACGGTCAACCACAAAGATCTCACCGACGGATCGATCGCGCACGGTCACGAATTGAACGAGCGAGCCTTTCGTAGTGCGCCAACGCCCATCGCGTTTTGACGGTCTGGCGTGTCGAGGACGAAGAGCCTGAACTTCTCAATCGTCGACGAACGACCGACCGACCGCCCTTTCGCCGGCTTCAGGTCCCCGCCACTCTTCGTCGGTGGACACGAGACGTGGAGGCACGACCGAAGATAGTCCCTCTGATGAGGATCTTTGCTTTTCCAAAGTTTCCCCATATTCGTCGTCACGGTTGATGTCGTCCGTCGTAAAGTAGTTGCGTGATGAAAACAACTTCTTCGAAAGGCTCTGGCGCGCCCTCGAACGAAGAGCTTGACCTTGTCGCCGCCAGTCTCCAGGTCTTGGCGAGGGCTTTTAACCAAGCCCGTACGCACGAGCAGCTCCTCCAAGATGCTGGCGTCCGACTCGATCGCGCCGGTTCGGCGCTCCTCTACAAGCTCTACGTCCACACCGACGGTTCGTTCCGTGTCTCAGAGCTCGCGGAGCGTCTCGGCATTGACGCGCCCGCGGTGACGCGCAAGGTTCAACAGCTCGAACGACTGGGATTCGTCGCACGCGACGCCGACCCCGAAGACAAGCGAGCCACGCGCATCCGTCTGACGAGTTCGGGTGAAGAGACGTTGCAACTCGTCCTTGCGGCACACAAGAGGCGACTGGCCCGACTATTCGCGGATTGGACCGCCGAAGAACTCCGAAGTTTTGCATCATCGATGAGCAGATTTGCCGAGGTACTCACTAGGGATATGGAGAACGACCGTGACTGATGATCTAAAGAGTGCCGTCCAGGCACCCGAGGAGCACGAGTTCTCGAAGGACGAGCATCGAAAGATCCTCGTCATCCTCTTCGCGCTCATGTTGGGCATGTTCTTGGCCGCCCTCGACCAGACCATTGTCGCGACGGCGCTCCCTACGATCGCCGGAGACCTCAAAGGGCTCAATCACCTGTCGTGGGTGGTCACCGCGTACTTGATCACTTCCACAATCTCTCTTCCCCTGTGGGGCAAGTTCGGCGACCTTTACGGACGCAAGAACTTCTACCAAATCGCGATCATCATCTTCTTAGTCGGCTCGATGCTGTCGGGGCTGTCGCAGAACATGATCGAGCTCATCGCGTGTCGTGCCATTCAGGGCGCGGGCGCGGGTGGTTTGATGGTCGGTTCGCAAGCGATCATCGGTGACGTCATCCCGCCTCGTCAACGTGGTCGCTACATGGGTTACTTCGGCGCCGTCTTTGGCCTTTCGAGCATCCTCGGTCCCCTCGCGGGTGGTTGGTTCACCCAGCACGCGTCGTGGCGTTGGATCTTCTATATCAACGTGCCGATCGGCGTCATCGCGATGGTCGCGATTGCTTTGGTCCTTCACATCCCGAGCAATCGGGTCCATCACAAGGTCGACTGGTGGGGTACGGCCCTCCTCTCAACGGGCGTCGTGGGATTGATCCTCTTGACTACCTGGGGCGGCCAACAGTACGCGTGGGGCTCCTCGACGATCATTGGACTCGGCGTGCTCAGCGCGATCCTGCTCGTCGCCTTCTGTTTCATCGAAGCAAGAGTCTCCGAACCCATCATTCCGTTGAACCTGTTTCGGAATCGAACGTTTAACGCCGCTTCCGCCGTCAGCTTCGTCATCGGTTTCACGATGTTCGGTTCGATCGTGTACTTGCCCCTCTACCTCCAAATAGTGCACGGCGCCTCGCCCACCCTGTCCGGTCTCGAACTCCTGCCCATGGTCGGCGGCATGCTCATCACGTTCATCTTGAGTGGGCAACTCGTCTCACGCACCGGTCGCTACAAGATCTTCCCGATCCTCGGCTCGGCGGTGTTGACCATTGGACTGGTGTTCTTGACTCGTTTGGGTTCGCACACGTCGTTCTCGTACGCCGCGATCGACATGTTCGTGGTGGGCCTTGGTTTAGGACTCGTCATGCAGATACTCGTCGTCGCCGTGCAGAACGCGGTTCCCCACTCCCAACTCGGCACCGCCACCGCGACCGCGACGTTCTTTCGAACCATCGGCGGCGCCTTTGGTGTTGCCGTACTAGGGGCAGTCTTCAACACTCGTCTCCTCGATCAACTCCGTTCAACCGGCTCACCGGCGTTACTGAAGTTGCTGAAGGGCGGGAACATCGCGGAGAATCCGGCTCAGATTCACAAGCTGCCACTTGTCGAACGCACGATCGTGGTCAACGCCTTCAGTCACACACTGCAAACCGTCTTCGTCGTCGCCGTGCCGTTTGCCGTCGTGGCGTTCGTCGTGAGTTGGTTCTTGAAGGAGATCCCGCTGCGCCAAAAGGCCCACGTGTCCCCCACTGACGGCGACTCGGTGTTGGCCTTTGACGCGCCGGGAGAGTTCCCCGGTATTTAACTAGCCATCGACGAGACGAGTGTCGAAGGTCAGTCTGTCTTTGAAACTCGTTTCTCGACGAGTGGGCAACACGGCGAGTGCGCTCTCCACACGACGAAGGGCCTCACGCGTTCGAGCTCCCCACCAGAAGAGTTCTTTGCCGTCAATGAACACGGTCGGCGCCACCGCTTCGAGTTCACGTAGTTGTCGCTTCGAGAACGGGTACGGTTCGCTCGGTGCGAGCACCACGTCCGCGCCCATCGTGGCAACGTCCTCCAGTTCCACTTCGGGGTACGTGTCGCCGACCGCGAAGACGTTGGCGACGCCGAGGTGCGCCAAGAACGACGTCCCGTACGTGGGTGCTCCGAGAGCGATGTAGGGACGGCGCCAAATGGGGATGAAGGCTCGTGCGCGTACGGTTAGCGCGTCGCCGAACTCGATTGGCGCCCAGCGCGCGTCCACTCGTTGCGCTAGCTCGGCCATTGACGGATTCACGTCGGCTAACGATCGCACGTGCAACGCAACGACCTCGACATCACTCGAGAGAAGGTCGTCGTAGTCCTCACGCCGGTTCTCTTCGGCGTCGACGACTACGAGGTCGGGCCTCAGTTCGACGATCCGCGCGATATCGGGATCTTTGGTGCCCCCGACGTGTTCTAGGTCTGGTCGTTCGCAAAACCTGGTGCAGGCGATCGGTGTGCGATCCCATCTCGAGAGCGTTTCCGTGACCGAAGGTACCAAGCTGACAATGCGCACGACCACATCTTTGACGCTGCCCGGAGCCGAGGGCGACGCCGCGTGGCGAGGCGCGGTAACTAGAGGTTCTGCTCGAACTCTTCCAGCACCGCGATCCGGTCTTCTTTCGCGGGCCTATCGAAGTACGGGTTGTGCTTCGACCAGTAGTAGAACATCGGAATCAAGCCAAGCGCCATGGCCCCGAGCCCTATCCAGACCTGCGCCGGATTCGACGAGTACAGCGCCGGGATCGACTTGATGAAGAGGTACGCCATGAAGACGGCTCCCACGAAAGGCCACAGCCCCATGAAGATGAAGTTCGATAACGAAAGTAAGAGCTGCCCTCGATAGAGCACCACGACGGCGAGCCCCGCCAAGCAGTAGTAAATGCAGATCTGGAGTCCGATGGCGTTGACGCCGTCACTCATGATCGAGTTGATCGAATGAAAAGCCTGCGATCCTACGAAGAGCGCCAGGGAGAGCACCATCACGACGAGGGTCGCCACGAGGGGCGTCTTTCTCTTGTGGTGCACCGTACCGAGACACTTGGGCAACGTATTGTCGCGTCCCATCGCGAAGAGGGTCCGAGTCACCTGGATGAGTGTGGTCTCCAAAGTCGCGACGGTCGACAGTACGACCGCTAGCACGATGATCTTGCCTGGATTGCCGTGCCACACCTGTTGACCCAGGGTGCTGAGGACGTCCGCCGAGTTGCTGTTGATCTGACCCGCGGTCAAGACCATGTTCGTCGCGATCGTGAACACTTCGAAGAGAAGGAAGACGAAAATAATCCCAATCATGGCACCGAGTCCCGGCGTCCTCTTCGCCGCCTTCGTCTCTTCGTTCAAGTTCGCCGTGACGTCCCAGCCCCAGTAGTAGAAGGCGGCGACGAGCGCACCTTTGACGAACCCGGCTTGGCCATGAAAGACGCTTGGGGAGAGCCAGTGCCATGAGAATTGGTGAACGTGGTGTCCGTGGAATATTGCCAATCCAGCGAAGATCAGGAGGATCGCGATCTCGATGCACGACATGACGATCTGCACGTTCACGGTGATGGTCACGCCCGCAGCGACAGCGAAGACCATGAGGAGGAAGAAGACGGCACCGACGAGCGTTACTTCGACTTTGTTGTTCGCGGCTCCGTTTGAAAACAGACCGAGAATGTTGGCACCGGCCGGAACGGTGGCGATGACCATGAAAATGAGAGCCGACACGACCAAGGCCCATCCCGACATGAATCCCAACACCGGGTGCAGAGCCCGGCGGACCCACGAGTAGCTAGCACCGGCGTTGGACTCGACGCGGCCGAGGTAACTGAAGGCGAAGACGATGCCGAACATTGCGACGCCGCAGTACAAGAGCGCCGCCGCGCCGCCGAGAAGGACGGCACCAAAGAGGATTGCCGTGGTCGCGGCTATCGAGTAGCCGGGCGCTACGCCGGCGACACCCATGATCACGGAGTCGAAGAGCCCAAGGACGCCGGGACGAAGGCTGTGTCCGGATGTGTCGTCGGCGGGTACCTCCAGGGTCTCCGTCATGGCAGCATCTCTCCTCTTCCTCTGGCCAGCGTGAAAAAAACAGGTGCCGAAATGTAGCACCTACTCGACTCCAGCTCGGGCTTCTTCGAAACTCCGATGAAAGCGGGCTTTCGTTCACCGGACCGCGCGGTGCGTGACCACCCGTTACGTGTGACTTCGAGAGGTACGAATGGTCTCGAAAACCCCGTTTCGAGGTCAATCGAACGCCAGATCACGGACGTGCGTTCGACCACCACTAAAATTCTCAAAACGCCGCCAAGTCATCCCGGCTTCGCGTAACGAGAGAGACAAGAACTTGGCACTCCTGCAACGATTCGACGACGAATCCACGCCGCCGATCACCGCCGAAGACATCAGGCGACGCTGGGTCGCGTTTCACAAACAGATCCGATTGATGTCAGGGACGAGATTCCAACGAACCGCTGGAAGAATGCTCGGCGAAGATACGAGGCGCTACCACGTCGCGCGATTCATTTTTCGGCCTCTGTTGAAGGTCCTGCGTCTACGCCGAAGGAAGAACGTCGCCAAAGTCACGCGCGTCGTGGCCGCGAAGGCGGCAACGATCTTTCCGATCAACTATCGGCCCCTCACGATCGACTACAACTTTGAACTGGCGACCATCACGTTCGACGAAAGCGACGTGACCATCGTCGAAGTCGACGAAAGTCTGGAAAGCGCCAGCGAGCTCATCAACAAGCTGAACGACCTGCTCAACGAAACGACGTCGGAGTGGCTCTTCCTCGCTGACGCGTCGTTAAGCGACGAGAGTCGGCGCTACAGCGTGGCGAAGTTATTGGCTCACGTCACGAAGGATCACGACGTCGTCTTTGGCGACGAGCCGGGACCGAATGAGTTCGCGCCTATCCTGAAAAGTCCAGCCGTTGCGCCGCATACTTTGCTCAGCTACAACGTCGTGGGCCGACCTGCGCTCCTGCGCGTCGAAACGCTCTTTCGCGCAGGAGGGTTCTCGCCTGACGCTGGCTGGGCCTTCGAACACGACGCCTACCTCCGGCTAAGCGAAGCCAAGGCTCGTTTTCATCACGTGGCTATCGTGTTGCCCGCGGGGCGCGCGCCAGATTCATTTGACGCGGCGCACCTCGACGCCGACACGTGTCGCGTGGTCCAAGCCGCTCTCGACCGACGCGGCTGGCAGGGCACGGTGTCGCCCGGTGCGTTGCCCGGTCTCGTTCACTGGAAGCTCGACGCACCGACGCCGTCACCGAGTATCGACATCATCATCCCGACGCGCGACCGAATCGATCTCGTCGCACAGTGCATCTCGTCCATTGAAGAGAACACCACGTACACGAACTACGACATCATCATTCTCGACAACGACTCGGTGAAGCCGGAGTCCCTTGAGTACTTCGACTCGACGAAGTACAGCGTTATCCCTTGTCCCGGGCCATTTAACTACGCCAAGATCGTCAATCGGGGCGTCAATCACTCGAGCGCCGACTACGTGCTGACGCTCAATAACGACACGATCGTGGTGACGCCCGACTGGCTCGAGCAACTCATCGCACTCGCGTCGTTACCAGACGTCGGAATTGTCGGTGCGTGTCTGCTCGATCGCGACGGCCGGCGCGAACACGAGGGAATCATCATCGCGCCCTACCCGCAACACCTACGCACCGACTCCAACTACGCCCACACCGATTACTACTCGTCCTCTACCCGTGACGTCGCGGCCGTGACCGGCGCGGTACAGATGGTGCAACGTGAGTTCTGGCAACAACTGGGCGGGATGGACGAACAACTGAAGGTCGTCATGAACGACGTCGATATCTGTCTGCGCTCCCAGATGGAAGATCGCTACGTGATCTACACGCCGGACGTCCAGCTCTATCACCACGTCGGCTCCTCGCGCGGCGACCTCGATCCCATCGTCGATCGGGACCGCTTCGTTAAGCGCTGGGACATCTTTGGCTCATTCCGTGACCCCTACTTCCCCGAGTCACTGCTGCTCTTGGGAGAGAAGATGTTCTATCTTTTGCGTTAAAACTTGGTCCCCGAGTGACGTGGCGCCCCTTGTAACCTAAGGAAGTGAATTCGACGAGGGAACGGGTGGCCGACTTCTACCGTCGACTTCCCTCTTGGACAGTTCCCGTAGTACTCATCGTCCTCACAGTCCTCGCGGGCAACGCGATCTACGTCCTCGGCCTGGGCAACAACGACCCCATCTCGTGGACCGCCGGCATCTCGCAGCACCTCTGTCGTCTGGTGTGCAGCCGCCAGGCCATCGACCCGAACGTCGGCTTCATCACGCAGTCCCTCGGTCACCAGGCCGCGATGGACCTGCTGCACGGTCACATCCCGTGGTGGAACTACTTCGAAGGTCTCGGTCAACCGCTCGCGGGTGAGATGCAGTCAGCGGCGCTCTTTCCCCTCACGTTGCTCTTTGGTCTCTCGTCGGGTCTCGTCTGGTTCCACGTCAGTCTCGAAGTAATCGCTGGGATCTCGACCTACTTCATCGCTCGCCGACTTTCGATGCCGATCTTCATGGCCACGGTCGCGGGCATGCTCTTCGCCCTCAACGGGACGTACGCCTGGCTCGGTAACGCGGTCCTTAATCCCGTGGCGTTCCTGCCGATGTTGCTCCTCGGCATCGAGATGATCGTCGACAGCGCTCCGAGCACGTCAAAACGGGGCTGGTACATCGCCGCGCTCGCGCTCGCGCTCTCCATGTACGCCGGTTTCCCGGAGGTCGCCTACTTCGACGGGCTCTTCGCCGCCGCGTGGGCCGTCGTTCGCCTCTTCTCCGTGCCGAGCGAGCAGCGCCTGCGCGTTCTGCGCCGCCTTGGTCTTGGTGGCTTCGTCGGGATCGTGCTTTCGCTGCCCATACTCGTGCCGTTCTACGACTTCATGAAGGTCGCCTTCGTCGGTAGCCACACCGCTGCCGTCCTGGGCGTCGTCCGTCTGCCTACGGAAGCGATCTCGGCCTTCTTCGACCCCTACGTGTACGGCACCATCTTCAACAGCACGAACGTGCCCTCGGTGTGGGGTGAGATCGGTGGCTACTTCGGGGCCAGCATCTGCGCGGTAGCGATCGTCGGACTCTTTGGTTCGCGCCATCGAGCGTTGCGCGTCTTTCTCGCGGTGTGGACCCTGGCGGGACTCGCCGGCGCCCTCAACTTCCTTCACTTTCGTGTCTTGTGGAACCTCATCCCCCTCGTGAGTACGGCGTCGTTCCCGCGGTACATCATGCCCAGTTGCGAAATGGCGGTCGTCATCTTGGCGGGGTTTGGCCTCGCGGACTTCACGCAGAGCACGCGCGCGAAGCGACTCTTCACGTCGTCGACGGTGCTGATGGTGTTCGTGTTGTTGTGGTGTGTCAACGAAGCGCGTCCGTATAACAAGGGCGTCATCCTCTCGCACAAGGCCCGGATCATCTTGATCGGCCTCGACCTCATCCCCTTCATCGCGCTGGCGGCCCTTCTCATCGTGGGCCGGTTCTACAAGGCTCGGATCACGCCACTGCTCATCGCGCTCGTGGTCGTCGGCGAGGCGCTCCTCTTGTTCATCGTGCCGACCGTGGGCTCCCCCAAAGAGATCAATATTGACTACGCGCCGATCCAATATCTCCAGCAGCACGAGGGCCAATACCGATTCCTCGACTTCGCGGTCCTGTACCCCAACTGGGGCACAGAGTTCGGGCTGAACGAGCTCTCCTCGATCGACCTTCCGTACCCGAAGAGCTTCAAGAACTTCGTTGAACAGAGTCTCTACCCCGGGCTCACCCCCGGCAACCAGTTCGTCATCCACGGTGGACTGCAGGGCGTCGAGAACCAGGAGGCCGAACTCGCGGCGCACTTCCAGGCGTACGAAAACGCGTCGGTCAAGTACCTGCTCATCCCGATCCAAGTGGTCTTGTCGCCCGCTCTCACGAAACTAGGTGTGAAGAAGGTCTTCTCCGGGACACTCGCCAGTGTGTACGAGCTCCCACGTCCGCGCGGACTCTTCTCCACGTCGTCGTCCTCGTGCACGGTATCGAGCAGCAACGACAACGTGGCGTCCGTGAATTGCTCTACCTCGGGCTCGACGCTGCTGCGCACCGAACTGTCGATGAACGGCTGGACGGCGACGGTGAACGGCAAACCCGCCACGATCACGACGGTCGACGGTGTCTACCAGCAGGTCGACGTGCCGAGCGGCACGTCAGTGGTTAAGTACAGCTTCTTCCCACCCCACGAGCGCTACGCCGCGCTCGCGGCGCTACTCGCGGGTCTCTTCTTGATTGGTTCTTTCGTCGACGAGCGATTCCCTTTCATCACACGTCGCGGGCGTCATCGGACCTAGCTTCATGCGTCGTCTCGCCACGATCGCGCTGCTCCCGGTGTTCGCGCTCGCGTTCATCGCGCCAGCGGAGGCGGCGTCACCGGGTCGACTTCCTCAGACCAACCGCGAACCGTCCTTTGGTGTCTCGCTGACCAACCAGATGCGGGTCCTCGTCCGCACCGATGGCCGATCGGAGACGCCACGGCGACCGTTCAGGTCCCTCGATTCGTGCCGCCCTACCACGGCTGGGCTTCGCCGGGTCTACGTGACACGTAGACGGCAAAGAAGTCCTTCTTACTGACGGAGAGGAAGCGCGACGCGACCTGGTTGGGGTTGGCGACGAAGAGCGAGGGGTTCTGCGCTCCGGCTCCGCCGTAGGTGACGAAGATGGGCCACGCGGGATTGATGTCGAGCTGCATTGCGCGCACGGCGTGCAAGCGTACCAACAAGGCAGCCAACGACGCTGACGTCTGGTACGGCGCGGCGACGTAGATCAGGTTGCCGTTGGCGTCGATGCCGAGTGCCGATCGCCACACCGCCGGGACGCGGCCCAGCGTCGCTCCCCACGCGGAGTTGTTGGCCGAGAGTGGCGTCGCGGCACCGACGTTGACGAGGAGTGGCAGGTTCTGACGTGCCATGACGATGTTGCCCGCCGGTCGCGGACCGCCGGTCCATCGAACGACGTCGACGCGGCCGTTGGTGAAGCGCTCAACCGTCGCGAGGCCGTTCACCATTGGGTAGTAGAGGGTGTGATTCGTGTAGAAACCGCCGGCGAGGTCCTTCTCGTAAAAGCCGGAATTGAACGTCGCGAGGAGTCGATTGGTGACCGTCGGAGGGACTTCTTCGGGTCCGCGTGGCAACGTCGTCGTCGTGCCCGGTCCCTCGTAGCCGAGATAGAGCGCGAGGTCCGTCGTCGACGTGCGAATCCACGACGCGTACGCGATGACGCTCGGTTGGGTAACGGCAGGTCGAAACTCCGTCGTGTAGATCGACGGGATCGACCCCGACCACTTGTCCTTTGCCTGCCAGGGTTTACAGACCTCAATCGGTATGGGCGCGTGACCAACGCCGGCGGACTTCGTGTGGCTGAAGCACACGGGTTGGGGCATCGCGATCGGTGGCGTGGTGGTCGAGGACGATGTGGTGGTGGTCGTCGACACAGTAGAACGGGCGAGCGACACGCGCGCGCCCGTCGCGTCCTTCGCCGACGGCGTAGCGGAGCCCAATCGACTCAACGACAGTGTCGCCGCGACGAGCAACGCTGCCGCGCAGACCAAGAGCCCTAACTTTCGCATTTCCGTCTCTCGTTCCGTGACCTTTCACATCTTAAAGAGTGCTCACCGTTGAGCCCGTTCACCGACCGAGAAGGCGTGGAGTACGTTAATTAGAAAAAGGAGCCCCGTGCACACACTTCAAGCAGTCGTCGACGCGTGACTCGCGTCGACGACCTCGACCTGACGCAAAGACTCACTAAGGACGCGTCAGACAAACGCGTACGTCGTGCCCAACGGCGATTGACCCAGTTGCGGCTCTTGACCGCCGGTCTCTTGCGTCCTGACGTCACCGGTCCGGGACTGGTCGTGGTCTTCGAAGGCTTCGACTCCGCCGGTAAGGGAGGCGCCATTCGTCGACTCACGGCGAGCCTCGACCCTCGCCAGGTCCGAGTCGTGCCGATAGGGGCGCCGACAGAGGAAGAGTTGCGTCACCACTTCCTCTGGCGATTCCAAGAGGTACTCCCGGGCGTAAGCGAGATGACGGTCTTCGACCGGTCCTGGTACGGGCGGTTGTTGGTGGAACGAGCCGAGGCGCTCATTGACGAAGAGACGGTGAAACGTTCGGCACTCGAGATCGTCGAATTCGAGAACATGCTCCTCAACGCCGACGTCACTATCGTCAAGTTCTGGCTCCACATATCGGACGAGGAACAACTCCGCCGATTCAACGACCGCATGAACAACCCCTTGAAGCACTGGAAGTTGACGCCCGATGACTGGCGTAACCGCGAAAAACGACACGAGTACTTAAAGGCGCTCGACTTCATGGTGGACTCGACCGACCATCGCCACGCGCACTGGGACCTCATCGCGGCCGAGGACAAGCACTTCGCCCGCGTCGCCATACTCGAGACGTTGATCGACCGATGGGTGCACGACCTCGAGCGTCGTGGTCTCGAAGTGCCTACGGCGAACGACAGGGACTATTTAGGTTAGAGACCGCGCGGGGCCGTTCAGTCTGGAACACTAAAAGCATGACCTCTCGTTACGGCATCACGATCCCCTTTGACGGTGTTACGTTGCTCGAACACCGTGACTGGTTCCATCGCTTGGCTGACCTCGGCTACACCGACGTCTGGTCGGCCGAGGTCGACGGCGCCGACGGCTTCACGCCGCTCACGATCGCGGCGATCGTCGAGACGCGACTCAACCTCGGCGTCGCCGTCACGCCCGTCTTCACCCGCGGCGCGGGACTGTTGGCCATGAGCATCGCCGCCATGGCCGAAGTTAGCGGCGGTCGGTTCACGATGGGACTCGGCGCGTCGAGTGAACCCGTCGTCCAACGCTGGAACGGCATTGCGTACGAGAATCCCTACGCGAGGACCCGTGACGTCCTTCGCTTCGTGAAGCGAGCCCTCGACGGCGAGAAGATCGACGAGGTCTTCGAGACGTTCGAGGTACACGGCTTCAAGTTGTCGCGACCAGTGGTGAACCGACCGTCCATACTGCTCGGGGCACTGCGCCCCGGAATGCTCCGACTCGCTGGACGAGAGGCCGACGGCGCGATCCTCAACTGGCTCGCCGCCACCGACGTGGCGCAGTGTCGCGCCGAGGTCGGCCCGGACAAGACCATCGCCGCGCGGCTCTTCGTGATCCCGAACGAGGACGCTGACACCGCACGGTTCATCGCGCGACGGATGATCTCCTCGTACCTGACGGTGAACGCCTACGCCGAGTTCCACCGGTGGCTCGGACGCGGCGACGCGCTCACGCCGATGTGGGGCGCGTGGGCCGCGGGTGATCGTAAGTTAGCGAACGAGGTCATCCCCGATTCGGTGGTCGACGAGCTCGTGATTCACGGTTCCTACGATGCCTGTCGCGAACACGTGCTTCGCTACGTCGAGGCCGGTATCGGGGTGCCGACGATCGCCATCGTCCCCTTCGGCATCAATCTCTCGAGGAGGCCGTCAAGGGCCTCGCGCCGCGCTAGACGGAGTCGGCCTCGAGGAACTCCAACACGTCGGCGAACTTCTCGCGTGCGGCCGCGGCGCGCGTGGGGATGTGGTCGGTGCGCCGTAGTACTTGATCATGGCGATCTCGTCGCGCGAGGCCGACGCGCCGACCTGGTCCATCTTCCACGCCGCGTGCAGCGTCATGAGACGCGCCGCGTGCATCTCGGCCTTGGAGTCGGCGATCCAGTTCTGGATCGTCTGCTTCTCGGCCAAGAGCGAACCGTGGGTGAAGCGACTGAGCGCACGTTCGCACATCATGTCAAAGGCGCGCTGCGACTGACCGAGCCAACGCATGCAGTGATGAATGCGCCCCGGTCCCAGGCGCGTTTGGGCGAGCAAGAAACCCGATCCTTCGGGACCGATCAAGTGGTCGGCCGGCACACGCACGTCCTCGTAAAGAATCTCGGCGTGGTTGCCGAAGCGGCCGTAGACGACGTCGGGGTGGTCCATCGCGCCCACGTCGCGCACGATCGTGAGACCCGGCGTGTCCACGGGCACGACGAACATCGAGGAACCCTGGTAGGGGTGCACGTCGGGATTCGTGACGGCCATGACGATCAAGATGTCCGCGACCGATCCATTCGTCGTGTACCACTTGCGACCGTTGATG
>JGI20206J14855_1000526_pt1 | contig 13122 bp, 10 predicted proteins | sample NGESurdeep092012_6_FD_14855 | JGI IMG/M metagenome (IMG submission 14855) | reverse complement strand
GATCCCCTCTGGCCACTCCTCAACACGCGCGCAGATCACTTCAGCATTCTCAATCTGGGCAGCCATCCGCGTCCGCTCGATGAATTCGCACTTACGCGCCCGACTCTCGATGAGATTTATCTGACTATGCGGAAGCGCGACAGCCAGCGGCAAGCCGGGGAATCCCGCGCCCGCACCTATATCGGCGATGGAGGCAGCCGCGCGCACAAGCTCCAACTCGAGGGCGATGAGCGAATCGGCGAGGTGCACGGCGGCGGCGCGCGCAGGATCGCGCACCGTTGTCGGAGCGAGCTCATCCTCAGTCAACGCCGTCAGAATCGCCGCGAGCTGGTCAACTTGGCCTTCCGACAGGCCATGACCTACAGACGATCCCAACCCGAAAGCTACGTTCCGTGGCGAGATCACCAAGACTCCATAGAGAGATGAGCTCCAAGCGTTTCACGTGAAATCATCCGGCCAACCCTTCGCCAGTGTTTCACGTGAAATCATCCGGCCGGGTCTGCCGGCTCCACCACTAGATACCGCTCGGGCTCCTCGCCCTCGCTATGCGTCTCGACATCACCGCGCTCGCGTAGGTACTCATGCACGATCCGTCGCTCGGACGCCGGCATCGGCTCCAACTCAACCGTCTCCCCAGAGCGAAGCGACTCCTCCGCCGCGTCAAGCGCGATCGATCGCAAGGTCTCCGCCCGGCGCTCTCGATAGCCATCGGCGTCGATGACCACGCGTGCCTCCGGTGAGCCTCCGTGGAAGACGATCCGCTGAGCCAGGTGCTGTACCGCATCGATCGTCTGCCCGCGGCGTCCGATCAGCAGGCCCACGTCATCCCCCTCCACACACCCCGTGAGCACCCCGTCGGACTGCTCCACCCGCACGTCCACGTCGAGGCCGAGGCTATCCACGACCTCCTCCAGCAACTCCCGTAGAACGTCGGCCGGATCCTCCTGCTCGAGCTCCTCGACCTCGCTCATCGTCGCCTACCGGAGCGCTTCTTCTTCTTGCGCGGAGGTGGAGGTGGTGCGCTGCCCAGTCCGGCACCTGCAAGCGCAGGCTCTCCCTGGCTTGCCCCCAAGCCACCCCCTCTACCGTTAGAGGACTCCTTGCTGCCAGTCAAAGAGGTCGCCTTGCTCGGCGAGACGGTCGGTGGCGGCCCAAAACTACGCCGGACGAAGTAACCCTGGCCCACCGTCCACAAGTTCGTGGTGATCCAGTAGAGCAGGAGGCCCGCTGGATACTTGTAGAGAATGATCACGAAGAACAGCGGCAGCGCCATCATCAGACGCCGCTGGGTCGGGTCGGCCGAAGCCGACATCATCATCGTCGAGGTGAGCTGCGAGCCCACGTAGAGCACCAGCAGCACGACCAGCGCGATACCCGTGGCCTTTGCGGTGATATCCGGTATGAACAAGAATTTGGCCGATCCGGGCGCCACCGACTGGCAGCCAGTCTGTTCCACGTACTTGGTGGGCAACCCCGCGAAGGTGGCTATCACGGTGTGGTGCAGCGTGTTGTAGTGGGACACCAGGGCCGGCCCACAAATGTTCTTCTTGAGGTCCGTGCGCAGCATGTAGAACAGCGAGATGAACACGGGTAGCTGTAGAAGCAGCGGCAGGCAGGAGGCAAACGGATTGACTTTGTGCTCCTTGTAGAAACCCATGATCTCCTGCTGCTGGCGCTGCTTGTCGTCTTTGTACTTCTCCTGCAACGCCTTCAACTCAGGGGCCAGTCGCTGCAATTCCTGCATCGAGCGGAACTGCTTGAGCGTGAGTGGCACGAGCACGGCGCGTATCAAGACAGTCAGCCCCACGATCGCCAGACCCCAACTCGTGCTCACAATGTGGCTGTGAATGAACACCAGGATCGACTGGAAGACGCTGATCAGCGGCGAGAACGCTTCCTCGATGATGTTGGCGGAGATAAACATTTGGAGCTTGTGTCAGGCCTTTTAGCGCACGTGGCGCGGCGATATTGCGGTTTTCGGCACGCGACTACGCACTGCGGTGGTGACCGACCTTGAACAGTTGCTGGGCTGCCACCGGGTCATACCCGCCATCGCTCCACGGGTTGCACCTGAGCAAGCGCCACGTCGCCAGCACGAGACCCCTCAGTATGCCGTACTCGGCGATCGCCCGTACCGCATAGCGCGAGCATGTCGGCTCGTACTTGCAGCGTCGCGGCAGTGCCGGCGAGATCACGCGTTGGTAGCCCACGATCGGGGCAACCGCTGCCCTACGCATTGCTCGTAGCAGACCTTCATGCCACGAATGCTTGGCTACCCGCGCTCCACTCAAGGCTTAATCTCCTGTGCTTCGCGCTCCTCAGCCGCCTGTGCCTCGAGCCTGGGTGCGCGAGCGCCGCCCATCCGTAGGCCCGCACGGCCAATCAGCTCTCCAAGGGCACCATCGATTCCGTCCAACCCCTCACGCTCTGCCAGCTCGCGAGCCTCTGGACGGGCGACCACAACGACGTCGTGACCGCCCTCCAGCTCCGACTCAACCGCATCGAAGGCTTCGCGCAGAAGACGCTTGACGTGATTGCGCTCAACCGCTCCACCCACCTTTCGCGACACGGACAGGCCCAGGCGTGGACGATCCACGGACTCATTGGGAAACGAGTAGAGCACCAGATGTCGGCTGGACACCGAGCGACCTTGTCGGTATACCCGCTCGAACTCAGCGCTGCGCGAGAGGCGTCTACCGCGCCGGGGAGATCGCTCCATCATCGCGCGCCCAGCACTAGGTCGACAGGCGCTTGCGTCCCTTGCTGCGCCGTCGCTTGAGCGTGAGCCTACCCGCACGTGTGCGCATACGGGCACGAAACCCGTGCGTACGGGCTCGCTTGCGTTTCTTTGGTTGATAGGTGCGCTTCATGATCGATGTTCTCCGGCCGCGCTCGTATTCCTGCCGCAACCGTGAGCGGTGGCGTCGGTCGTGGCAGACCGGCTTCCGCCGGGAGGCCCAGTATAAAGGCCAACACATCCGCCTGCCCGGATGACGCCACCGCGCCCACCTCATCAACGGAATTTCTCGCCATTTGCGGCGAGTCCGGTAGCCGTGCGAGCGCGTGGACGCGGCCTTGGATATATTCGGTCCACCGGGCTCTCCGCGAGCCCCACCCGAATGATTTCCGCCGCTTTCTCCCACAAGGAGTAGGTCATCGCTGCCGTGAGCGCAGAGCTCGAGCACATCTGGTCGCAAGTAGCCGCTGAGCTCTCAGCAACCATGGACGAGCCCATCTACCGCATTTGGCTTGAGCCCCTGCGGGCGATCGACCTCAACGCCAACAATCTCACCGTCGAGGCGCCCCCACAGACCTACGGATGGATCAGGGAGCGTTTCGGACGGGCTCTGCAGACCAGCGTTGCCGCCGTGCTCGGCCCCGATCTAACAGTAGACATCGTCCAAGCCCCAAATGGAAGGGGGTCTCAGAGCACACCGCCCGTGGCCCCCTCCACAGCCCTGTGCACAACCCCCCCACAACTCACCCAAGCCTCCTGGGGCAATCCAAAGCTGACCTTTGACCAGTTCGTGATCGGCGACTCCAACCGGCTCGCCCACGCAGCTGCCCTCACCGTCAGTGAGCTTCCCGCTCAGGCCTACAACCCCCTGTTCATCTGCGGACCTCCCGGACTCGGCAAGACCCACTTGCTCCAGTCAATCGCGACCTTCATCGCCACTTACAGCCCCGGGCTGAACGTGCGCTGCACCACTGGCGAGTCCTTTACAAACGACTTCATCAGAGCACTCGGCTCCAGTCGGCTCGACACCTTCAAGACAGGCTTCCGCCATGTCGACGTCCTCCTGATCGACGACGTCCAATTCCTCGAGCGCAAGACCAAGACAGAGGAAGAGTTCTTCCACACCTTCAACGCTCTATACGACGCAGGCAGCCAGATCGTGCTCACCTCAGACCGTCCCCCCAGCGACCTACAGGCGCTCGAAGACAGGTTGCGCGAGCGCTTTCAATCTGGGCTCGTGGCCGACATTCGCCCCCCAGATCTCTCGACCCGCATGACCATTCTGCGCAAGCGAGCACAGCACGACGGGCTCGAGTCTGTCGATGCACACGCGCTCGAAGCCATCGCCAAGCGCATCTCCATCAACGTACGGGCACTCGAGGGAGCGCTAATCCGAGTGGTTGCCTTCAGCTCACTGACCGGGCGGCCGCTAACCGCAGAGCTCGCCACCGAGGTATTGGACGGGCTCTACCCAACTATCGATCCCCCACTGCGCTCTATCGCCGAGATCAAGGCCGCGGCCTGCGAACAATTCGACATCTCACCCGAGGAGCTCATTTCGCCCACCCGCACAGCTCGACTAGCATGGCCACGACAGGTAGCTATGTACCTTGCGCGGGAGCTCACTCACGAGTCATTGCCGGCTATCGGTCGTGAGTTTGGTGGGCGAGACCACACAACTGTCCTTCATGCTTGGCGACGCACCGAGGAGCGGATGCTGGCGAATGTGGCTTCCCGCGCAGACGTCGAGCAGCTACGCAGCAACCTCACCCGTCACGCTACTGACCGACCCACTTGAGAGACTTTCAACGCTCCGCCCACAACTTCCTCACAGGTCTGGCTCGCATATCCCTAGAACCAGCCACACAATGCACATCTCCACAGCCCCTACTAAACCTATTAGACCCTACAAGGTGCATAAGTGAAGCTCTCCCTCTCGACTACTGAGCTCTTGGCGCAGTTGCAGACAGCAACACGTGTCGCATCCTCACGGGCCTCCATCCAAGCCCTCTCGGGAGTGATGATCTCCGCTGAGGGAGATCAGCCCCTATTGCTGGCCACCGATATGGAGGTCGGCCTGCGCGTTCCCCTCGTCGGCGAGATCGTTAACCCTGGCTCGGCTGTCTTGCCTGCGCGTCTACTACTCGAAGTAGCCCGCTCGCTCCCTGGTGAGACGGCAACGTTGGAGCTCCGCTCTCAAGAGCAAGACGTAGAGCTGATATCTGGCTCAGCCACGTTCCACCTCCGTACGTTGCGTAGCGAGGACTTCCCATCACTTCCTCAGCCAGATGCGGCTACAAGAATGAGTCTCCCAATGCAGGCATTCGTGGAGACCGCGCTCCAGGTATCACGCTCAGCCTCGAAGGACGAGACGCGGCCGGTCTTGACCGGAGTGCTCATCTCCGCCGGCGCGCAAGAGCTGACGATGGTCGCAACGGATTCCTACCGTCTGAGCGTCAAGCACGCCACGCTTGAGTCCGCCCTTGACGGCACTATCGAGGCCAATGTTCCGGCACGTGCCCTACAGGAGCTAGCTCGCATCGCTCAGTCGGTAGAGGAGTCCGAGCTGACGATCAGCCTGGGCCAAAACCAGATTGTGTTCGAGCTAGGCGCGATAGTGCTCTCCTCGAGGTTGATAGACGGGCAGTTCCCCAACTATCGCCAACTGCTCCCGGAGTCTGTGGAGCACGAACTGCGCGTCTCGAGCGCTGAGATAGGCGACGTCGTTCGGCGTGTCAGCCTGCTCGCGCAGAAGAACACGCCTCTGCGCCTCAGCTTCGGTGAGGGCGAGCTTACGGTCTCCGCTCAGACGCCCGATGTGGGGGAGGCCAGTGAGATGCTGCCCATTCCCTTCTCGGGCGAGCCTTTCGAGATCGGCTTCAATCCAGAGTTCCTGCGCGACGGACTGGATAGCGTGGAGTCCGACGAGCTCGTGCTCAAGCTGATAAGTCCCCTTCGCCCGGGCCTGATCGAGTCTCCGGATGGCGGCGAGTTCGTATATCTCATCATGCCGATCAGGCTAAACACGTGAGGTACTCCGGAGGGTGAGGTGCGGGTTCTCAGCGTGCAACTACGCGACTTCCGCACGTATGCGCGTGCCGAGGCGCATCTCGGCCCCGGTCTGACCGTCGTCCACGGTCCCAACGGCGCTGGTAAGTCCAACCTGTTGGAGGCTTTGTACTTCGGCTGTACCGGCTACTCCCAACGCACGCGTTCCGAGCGCGAGCTGGTGCGCTTTGGCGCTCAGGCAACGCGCATAGTCGTCGGGCTCTCAGATGAAGATCGGTCTCATGAGCTCACCGTCGGATTCCAGCCAGGCTCACCGAAGCACATGACAGCAGACGGCGCTCCAGTCGAACGCCTCGCCGACGTAGAGCAGCGACCGCTCGTGAGCGTCTTCTCCCCGGACCGATTGGAGCTGCTCAAGGGCCCCCCGACGCTGCGTCGTGCACACCTGGACCAGCTTGTCGCAGCTCTGTGGCCGCCGCGGGTCGCAACGCGCCGAGACTACTCGCGTGCCCTTGCTCAACGTAATGCCCTGATCGCGAGTATTCGCGCCTCCCGCGCCTCCCGCTCAACGCTGCCGAGCTGGGATTTGGAGCTCGCTCGCCATGCGTTGGCCCTGAGCGAGGATCGAGCTACGCTCGTATCGATGCTCGCAGGGCCTTTTGCTCAGCGAGCAATGCAACTCGGTTTGAGTGGGGAGCCTCGACTTGAGTACCGTCCACGATCGAAAGCGCTTGATATGGAGGGGTTCATCGCCGAGCTCCAGGCGCGCCTGCCAAGCGACCTTGAACGAGGCTTCTCGACGCACGGCCCACACCGCGATGAGCTGGCGATCCTGCGCGACGGCCGCGAGTTGCGCTCATACGGCTCACAGGGCGAGCAGCGTTTGGCCCTGCTTGCCCTCTTGCTCGCCGAGCGCTCGGTGCTGGCGCGCGAGCGCACCCACGTGCCACTGATGCTGCTCGACGACGTTATGAGTGAGCTCGACGTCACCCGCCGAGAGCTACTCTCCCAGGAGCTGCGCAGCGGTGGGCAGAGCGTTGTCGCGACCACAGATCTAGCTCACGTACCGGGGTCCGCTGGAGCGGCCGTTACACGTCTACGTGTCTCACCAGGAGCCATCTTGCAGGAGGCGCTTGCCGCGTGAGCCGCCGCGCCCCGCGCCCGCTATCGCTCGCACTGGACGGACTGACGGCAGCGCTGGCTCCTGCTACAACGCTCGCTCGAGTGCAGCAGGGATGGGAGCGGGCTGTTGGATCGACAATCGCCGAGGCCGGTTTGCCTACCCATGAGCGCGACGGTGTGCTCACGATCGTCTGCGCTGACGCCGTGTGGGCGGCAGAGCTCGAGCTGATGGGCCCAGAGCTTGTGGCGCGCCTAAATAAGGCTCTAGGGGGAGAGCTGATCAGTAAGTTGCGCTGTCGCGGCGGCTGACGTTCTAGCGCCAACTCAAAACCTGTGCCCCGACTCGCTGTACGCGGGCTCGCGACTGCGCGGGCGGGGCACTTTCAGGCTCACCCGTAAAGCCATCGTTTTGGCTTGTTTGCAGGCATTTCTCCGCCACACCGAGGCTCGTCTAAGGGGGTCGCTGTGCTATCGTTCTGTAAACAAATCCCGCGCCCCGGACCGAGGTATGGAACGCCTGGTATCCGGGGCGTTCTCGCGTCATCGGAGGAGTATTGGCGACCGACATCTCAAGCTCGCACACGAAGCCTGCCGTAAAGGGGGGCGCCAACGACCCTTCGATGGGTGGCGACGCCAGCTATGACGCGCAGGACATAACCGTCCTTGAGGGGCTGGAGGCTGTTCGCAAGCGGCCCGGCATGTACATCGGCTCGACGGGAGTCATGGGTTTGCACCACCTTGTGTACGAGCTTGTGGACAACTCGGTGGACGAGGCCCTCGCCGGCTTCTGCACAGAGGTGTCCGTCACGATCCATCCCGACAACTCGGTCACCGAGGCCGACAACGGTCGCGGTATTCCCGTGGCGATCATGGAGAAGGAGGGCCGTCCCGCGATCGAGGTCGTGCTGACCGTCCTGCACTCCGGTGGCAAGTTCGGAGACGGCGGCGGCTACAAGGTCTCCGGTGGTCTGCACGGTGTCGGCGCCTCCGTCGTCAACGCGCTCTCTGAGCGCCTGCTCGTGGAGATCCGCCGCGACGGCTACGCCTTCTCGCAGGAGTATGCACGTGGGGCCCCTCAGCAGGAGCTCCAGCGCGGCGAGAAGCTGGCCGCGGGCGCGCCTACGGGCACGACCGTCACCTTCTTGCCCGACGCGGATATCTTCCAGTCGCTCGACTTCGACTTCCAAACGCTCGAGGAGCGCCTGCGCGAGACCGCCTTCCTCACTCGCGGACTGAAGATCTCGATCGTGGACGAGCGTGGCGAGGGCCATTCCGCTCAGTTCCAATACGAGGGCGGCATCGAGGACTTCGTCAGCTACCTCAACGAGAACAAGGACACCGTGCACCGCAAGGTCGTTTTCTTCTCGGGCGAGAGCGAGGAGGGCGCCGCGGAGATCGCGATGCAGTGGAACTCCTCCTACCAGGAGTCGATCCACTCGTTTGCCAACAACATCAACACCCGCGAGGGTGGCTCGCACATGTCGGGTTTTCGCTCCGCCCTGACGCGCACGCTCAACAAGTACGCCCGCGACCACGGTTTGCTCAAGGAGAAGGAGGACAACCTCTCCGGCGATGACGTACGCGAGGGGCTGACGGCCGTTATCTCGGTCAAGCTGCGCGATCCTCAGTTCGAGGGGCAAACCAAGACCAAGCTCGGCAATCCAGGTATGGCCGGTTTCGTCGAGTCGATCGTCAATGCCGGCCTGGGCGAGTTTCTCGAGGAGAACCCCAGCGAGGCGCGCGCGGTGATCATGAAGGCCGTGCAGGCACAGCGCGCGCGCGACGCCGCGCGCAAGGCACGCGACCTGACTCGCCGCAAGTCCGCGCTCGAGAACTCGACCCTGCCCGGCAAGCTCGCCGACTGCTCGGTCAAAGACCCGAGCCTTGCAGAGCTGTTCGTCGTCGAGGGTGACTCAGCCGGTGGCTCGGCCAAGCAAGGTCGCGACCGCAACACCCAGGCGGTCCTGCCGCTACGCGGCAAGATCCTCAACGTCGAGAAGAGCCGCATCGACAAGGTGCTGCAGAACACGGAGGTTCAGGCGCTCATAACCGCGATCGGCACGGGCGTGCGCGAGGAATTTAACATCGAGAATGCGCGCTATCACAAGGTCGTGCTGATGACCGACGCCGACGTCGACGGCGCTCACATCCGCACGCTCGTGCTGACGCTCCTGTTCCGCGAGATGCAGGAGCTGATCGAAGCCGGATACGTATACATCGCCAAGCCCCCGCTCTACAAGCTCAAGCAGGGCTCACGCGAGCGCTACATCGAGAAGGACTCAGAGCTCGAGGACATCCTGCTCTCCGACAAGTGGGAGAAGCTGGCCGTGTTCGATCGCCACGGGACGCAGTTCAAGCTCACCGACACACGTTGGCAGCGCTTCGTGCGCTTGCTTGCGCAATACGAAGGCTGGTCCTCGACATTGCGCGCCGCGCACGGGCACGAGATGGTGCAGTTTCTAGAGGAGTCGTCACTGCTGGGCGAGCAGGTGATGAGCGCCGAGAGCGCGATCGAGCTGCTCTCCCGCGCAGGGCTCGAGGGTGAGACGCACGCCACCGATCTGGTCGAGCAAGACCCGCTGGAGCTGCGTGTGAAGGCGGTTGAGACCCGTACCGGTTTTGCGCGTACCCATCGCATTAAGCGCAGCCTGTTCGATTCGCAGGAGTACCGCCAGCTCGCCTCTGTTCACAAGCAGCTGATCGAGCTTGCCGGTACGCCCGCCTTCGAAGTGCGCCTCGGAGATGCCCACGACAGCGCTCCATCGTTTGAGGCGTTGCGCACGGCTGTGATGACGGTCGCTCAGAAGGGCATCAAGCTCCAGCGCTTCAAGGGACTTGGTGAGATGAACGCCGAGCAGCTTGGCGAAACCACGATGGCGCCGCAGTCACGCACGCTGGCCCAGGTCACGCTGGAGGACGCCGCCGCCGCCGATCGCATCTTTTCGATGTTGATGGGCGATCAGGTCGAGCCGCGTCGGGCTTTCATCGAGGATAACGCCAGGGCCGTCGCAAACCTAGATGTCTGAGAAGGGGTGAGCTAAATGGCAAGCGCTGATGTCATAGGCGGCGGAAACATCGAGCCGCGTGCGCTCGAGGACGAGATGCGCACCGCGTACCTCGACTACGCGATGTCGGTGATCGTCGGGCGAGCTCTGCCCGACGTGCGTGATGGGCTGAAGCCGGTGCATCGCCGCGTGCTCTACGCCATGAACGAGCTCGGGCTCGGGCCCAGCCGCTCCTATGCCAAGTGCGCCAAGATCGTCGGAGAGGTGATGGGCAACTATCACCCGCACGGCGACTCCGCCATCTATGACGCGCTCGTGCGCATGGCCCAGGAGTTCTCGATGCGCTATGAGCTCGTCGACGGCCAGGGCAACTTTGGCTCGATCGACGACGACCCAGCCGCGGCCATGAGGTACACCGAGGCTCGCTTGGCCCGCATCGCAACCGAGATGCTGCGCGATCTCGACATGGACACAGTCGACTTCACGGCTAACTACGACGGCTCGCGCCAGGAACCGATGGTGCTCCCGGCGCGCTTCCCGAACCTGCTCGTCAATGGCTCGTCTGGGATCGCGGTGGGAATGGCCACAAACATCCCGCCCCACAATTTGCGTGAGGTGATCGGCGCGACGATTGCTTACATCGATGATCCCGAGATCGACCTCGACGGTCTCATGCGCCACATCAAGGGGCCGGACTTTCCCACCGGCGGGATCATCCTCGGACACCAGGGCATCCGCGACGCATATGAGACGGGACGCGGACGCGTGCGGGTCCAGGCCAAGGCGCACATCGAGCCACTGCGCCAGGGCAAGGAGGCGATCGTCGTCACCGAGCTTCCGTTCATGGTCAAGAAGGCCGGTGAAGGCAACCTCATCACCAAGATCGCCGAACTGGTCAACGACAAGCGGATACCCGAGATCTCCGATCTTCGCGACGAGACCGACAAGCGCGGCATGAGGCTCGTGATCGAGCTCAAGCGCGACGCGATCCCGAAGGTAGTGCTCAACAAGCTCTACAAGCACACCTCGATGCAGACCACCTTCGGCGTGAACATGGTGGCGCTCGTGGACAATGTGCCCCGCACGCTGAACCTGCGCTCAGTGATCCACAACTACGTGGCCCACCAGCGCGAAGTGATCGTGCGCCGCACCAAGCATGAGCTCTCCGAGAAGGAGGCGCGCGCACACATCCTCCAGGGGCTGCTGATCGCGCTCGAGAACCTCGACGCGATCATCGACCTGATCCGTGCTTCGCGGGATCGTGAAGCCGCTCGCGAACAGCTGATCGAGCGCTTCGAGCTGACCGCGATCCAGGCGACCGCGATTCTCGATCTGCGCCTCTCCCAGCTGACGGCGCTCGAGGCCGACTCGATCAAGCAGGAGCACGCCGACGTCAGCGAGCGCATCGCCGAGTTGCGCGCGATCCTCGGCGATGAGACCCGGGTTATGGCGGTCATCAAGGAGGAGCTGTCTGAGATCTCTGAGCGTTTCGGCGATGAGCGCCGCACGGACATCACCCACTCAGAGGATGAGATCGACATCGAGGACCTGATCGCAGACCAGCAGATGGTCATAACGATCACGAACACCGGCTACATCAAGTCGTTGCCGCTAGCCACCTACCGCCAGCAGCAGCGAGGCGGGCGCGGCGTGACAGGCATGGACATGAAGGACGGCGACTTCATCGAGCACCTGTTTGTGTGCTCCTCGCACGACTACCTGCTGTTCTTCTCCAACCGCGGCAAGGTCTACCGCTCGAAGGTGTACGAGTTGCCCGAGGCCTCCCGCACAGCAAAGGGACGTGCGCTTGTCAACGTCCTGCCGCTGCGCGAAGACGAGCGTATCCAAGCCGTCCTCTCCACGCGCGACTTCACCGAGACCAAGTACCTCGTGTTCGCCACCCGCGATGGCACCGTAAAGAAGACCGAGCTGCTCGCCTACAACACCCCGATCAAGGCCGACGGCATCATCGCGATCAACATTCGCGACGACGACGAGCTGCTGGCCGTGCGTGCGGTCGATCCCGAGGACGAGGTCATCATGGTCTCCCGGGCTGGCCTCACCGTGCGTTTCGCCGAGTCCGCCGTACGCTCGATGGGCCGCGACACGACCGGTGTGCGTGGCATGGACGTGGGCAAGGACGGCAAGGTGATCGCGATGGACGTGGCCCGCGATGACATGGACCTGCTCGTGGTCACCGAGAACGGCTACGGCAAGCGCACCCAGATAGACCAGTACCGCAAGACCAATCGTGGCGCCAAGGGCGTCAAGACGATCGGCCTCACGGAGCAGAAGGGCGCGCTCGGTGGCGCGCTCGTCGTGCGCGAGCATCAAGAGCTGGTCTTCATCAGCGTCGGAGGCATGGTCCAGCGGACCGCCGCCGGTGGGATCTCTCAGCAGGGACGCTCGGCCACCGGCGTGCGCGTCATGAACCTCAAGGACGACGACGTCGTCAGTGCCGTGGCGCTCGTCATCGACAGTGGCGACGGCGACGGCGAGGACGATCAAGGTGAGCATGAGGACCTGCCACCCGATACTCCCGATGCGCCTCCGATTGACTGACCCACTTCGTCGTCTCGGTCCGCTACATTTTAAGGACCAGAGAAAGGAGGTGGTCCTACGTTGGCTGACAGTATTTGCGGGACTCTGGAGGTGGCCGGCCGTTAGGCCGAAGCACTCGGCTGGACCCGCCTAGCGGATTCCAACCCGGGCCACCATTGCGCAGGTCGCCGGATTTGTCCCTCCGGTTCGCAGCGCTGCTGCGCGTCTACTACTACTGGCGCGCTCGGCAACGCGGAAACCTGCGTGATCGTGTCCAGCACAGTTGCAAGCGGAGGGCGCCTGAGTCGAGGGCGCCCTCCGTGCTTAAGCGCCCGTGCGAGGGGTTTGCCCAGTTAGAGTCGACCGGTGCTCGATACGGCTGACGGCGACCGTGGTTTACTCAGGCTGCGGCCGGCAGGTACTGTCGCCACGCTGCTGGGATCGTGGGGCTCGCCACATGAATAAAGATCTCAGCGCGCGGGGTGCGCGGCTTGTGACGAGGATGCATCCCGGCTTGGCGCGGCAACATGTCGCCCTTGCGTCGGTTGCAGGGAGCGCAGGACGCCACGATGTTCTCCCAATTCGACGATCCGCCCTTAGAGCGCGGGATAACGTGGTCGACCGTCAAGTTGGAGCGGGACCCGCAGTACTGGCACATCCAGCCGTCGCGTGCGAACACGGCACGGCGAGTGATCTTGCGCCGGTGGG
>JGI20206J14855_1000516_pt1 | contig 13265 bp, 12 predicted proteins | sample NGESurdeep092012_6_FD_14855 | JGI IMG/M metagenome (IMG submission 14855) | reverse complement strand
CGCCGACCCCTCGAGTCAGGGACTCGTCACCGCACTCGGCTGGTTCTGCACCAAGCATTCGTGGGGGGTGTATTCGGCGTCCCCGCCGCGCGACGGATTTCGTTGGACCAACCCACAGGACTCGATCGACCGACAACCACTCTGTGTGAGTGATCAGCGTGATGCCCGCGCGACGGTCGAGAGCTACACCGTCACCCACTCGACCGACGGGGACCCGGAACGACTCATCATCGCGGCGCGGACACCGGATCACGTTCGAACCTGGTGTCACAGCACGGATCCGGCGTTAATGAATGAGGCCGAAGTGACCGAGCTGATTGGCCGTCGCGGCGAGATTCGAAGCGACGTCTTCACGCTCTAGTCATCGGGCACGTTCGCAACGGCTAGTGAATTGCTCCGTCGACGTCCGACGTGGGCCGCTCAGTCTCCACCAATGTGATGAGCGAACGTGACATAAGAAACAGTCCCAGCGCCGTCACGAAGGCGCCCAACAAGTCGAACCACAAGGCGGTCGTTACCCAGTGACTACCAAAGTTATGAATAGGCGTGAAGATGAAATTGTACGCAGCGGCGACGAGCACGTATTGAATGGCGAAGAACAGATACGCACGGCGCAAGGTCGTGAGCTGCGCGTCATCTCTCGCTTCAAATTGGGTCAGCAGCCACCACGCGGCCACCGCGGCGAACGCCGTGAGCGGGCCGAGCAGTGGGTCCAGGACCACTTGGAACGAATCGAACTGATAGCCACCCGCCGTGACGTTGAAGACGTAGGAGATCACTTCAGCCAACGCGCTCAAGACGAAGCCGAGAATGACCATCGCTCGAAGCTGAACACGAGACAGTGGCATCATCGACTCACGCTAGTAACGTTCACGCCTCGCCGCGATTCTCGCGAACATCGCGCTCCGGGCCGACAATGCTCAGCCGAGTACGCGGGTCAACTCTGCCGTAGAGACCGCGCCTTCTCGAAGCATCCGCCACGGCGTCACCGAGAGGTCGACGACACTCGACACGTCGCCCGATCGCTCTCCGCCGTCGATCGCGCCACGCAACTCGTCGCGCTTGGAAAACCTCTGGAGGACCTCGTAGGCGTTGTGACACGGGGTCTCACCGTGCGCATTCGCACTGGTCACGGCGAAGGGACCCAGTACCGCCATCATGCGACGAAGCATGTCGTCATCGGGGATCCGAAATCCGGCGGTGTCGTCGTCGTCGCCCAACATCACCGAGAGTTCGTGCGGCACCTTGACAATGATCGTGAGCGCCCCGGGCCAGAAGGCGTCGGCCAGTCCCTGGGCCTCGTCGGGCCACTCGACACCGAGAAACTCGATCTGTTCCACCGAATCGACCAGCACGGGGATGGGAACGAGCGTCGGACGGTCTTTCAACTTGAACAACGTCGCGACGGCCGACGGTTGGCTCACTTCGGCGGCCAGACCGTAGACGGTGTCGGTCGGCACGGCGACGATTCCCCCGGCGTCCAGCGCGGCGATGGCGGCCTCGACTTTCATCAACCTCGGCATCAGCGCTTCGCAATCAAGAATCGTGGATTGCCGAACATATCGTCGAGGTCCCGCACGTCAGTGAACATCGCGTCGCGTGCCGCTTGGATTACTGCCGGACGATGCATATTTCCATGTTCACATATCAGCAACCCGTTTGCCACGAGCCACGGGCCGGATTGTCCGATTATGACCCCCAGATCGTGAAACCCTTCGGCGAACGGCGTGTCCTCAGAGACCAGCGCAGCGAACGGCTCGTAACCGAGCACCGGGTCCAGCGTCGCGAATTGCGTCGCGCCGACGTACGGCGGATTGGCCACGATCAGGTCCACGCGCCCGAGAAGTGACTCGTCCAGGGAGTCGAACCAAGAGGAATGCACGGTGGTGACGCCGCCCAGGCCGTGTTTGACGGCGTTCGATCGGGTGACCTCGAGCGCGTCGCGCGACGAGTCGACCGCCACGAGCGTGGCGTTGGAACCCAATTGACGAAGCTCAAAAAGCAACGAGAGTCCGATGGCGCCGGAGCCGCACCCGAGGTCGACGATGAGCGGATCCTTGAGCCGCCGCTGCATGAGCTCGTCAAAGGCGTGGCCGACGAGCTCTTCGGTCTCGGGACGCGGAATGAGGACACGGGAATCGAGGTCGAGATCCAGTGAGCGAAACGGCCAGTGCCCGAGCACGTACTGAATCGGCTCACCGTCCACTCGGCGTCGGGCGGCGACGCGCATGGCGGCAATCGACTCGTGGTTCGTGGGCGAGAACTCCTCGACCAGCCACCGGGCTTCGCGTCGGTCGAGACCGGCGTCGATCAGTTCGGTCACCAGATACGAATTAGCGTCCATCGCTCTCGGCCAGTTGTCGCGCACGCTTTTCTGCGAGCAGCGCGTCGACGTAGGGATCAAGGTAACCGGCCAGCACGTAATCGAGCGTATAGGTGGTCAAGTTGATCCGGTGATCCGTCACCCGGTTCTCCTTGAAGTTATAGGTGCGAATCTTCTCGCTGCGACCTCCGCTACCCAATTGGGAACGCTTGAGGTCGCCCTGCTCACTCGCCTGGGCGTCCTGGGCCGCCTTGAGCAGCCGCGAGCGCAGCACGATCAACGCCTTGGCGCGGTTCTGGATCTGACTCTTCTCGTCCTGCATCGACACGACGATGCCGGTCGGCAGGTGAGTGATGCGAACGGCCGAGTCGGTCGTGTTGACGCTCTGTCCCCCGGGACCCGACGATCGGTAGACATCGATCTTGAGATCGCTCTGGTTGATGTCGACGTCGACCTCTTCGGCCTCGGGCAGCACCGATACCGTCGCTGAGGAGGTGTGGACCCGGCCCTTGGCTTCGGTCACCGGCACGCGCTGGACGCGGTGCACGCCAGCCTCGTGTTGCAGACGGAACCACGCGTCCTCACCCTTGATGAGATAGATGGCCTCATCCAGACCACCCTGTTCGGACTCGCGCTCTTCGATGACTTCGAGCTTCCAACCCCGTAGGGCGGCGTAGCGCCGGTACATCTGGGCCAGGTCACCGGCGAAGAGGTTGGCCTCCTCGCCGCCTTCGGCGCCGCGGATCTCCAGGATCACGTTGCGCCCCTCGTTGGGGTCGTGCGGTAACAACATCGTCTCGAGGCTCAATTCGAGCGCCGGGATCTTCTCTTCGGCGTTGTTCATCTCTTCACGCCAGAGTTCTCGATCGTCGCCGCTGGTCTCGTTGAACATCTCCTTGGCGGTCGCGAAGTCCGACTGGGCGGCCTTCAACTCGATCCAGGCGTTGTTGATCTCGGACAGCTCCTTGTGGCGGCGCGAGAGATCGCGCAGTCGTGCGAGGTCGCTCGCGACGTCCGGTTCCGAGAGTTGTGATTCGACCGTGCGCAACTCGTCCTGAAGGACGTTCAGGGTCTCGTCGACCGAGCGCACCGTGGTTGAGCGCTCGAGGGCCTAAGCCTTAGGAGCGCGCGCCTTGGTCTTTTGCGCGTAGCGACGCTGGAAGCGCTCGACGCGGCCTCCGGTGTCGACGAGCTTCTGCTTGCCGGTGAAGAACGGGTGGCATTCGTTGCACAGTTCGACGGTCATCGCTGACTTCGTCGACTGGGTCGTGAAAGTGTTACCGCACGAGCATTTAACGGTCGCTTCGCCGTAGTTGGGGTGAATATCAGGCTTCATGGGTGCTCCTCGTTGCGAATGACAAGTTTATCGGAAAATCAAGATGTTGAAGCGGGGCCGCGCGCGATCTCGGCGAGGAACTCGTCGTTGGACTTGGTGGACTTCAGTTTGTCGATCAGCAGCTCCAGTCCGGCCGCTTCGCGGCCTTCGGAGGCGAGTCCGTTCAAGACGCGGCGTAGCTTCCAGACCTGGGGCAGCGCTTCGCGGCTGAAGAGCAGTTCTTCGTGACGCGTCGAAGAGGCGTTGACGTCAATCGCCGGGTAGATCCGTCGCTCGGCCAGACGCCGGTCGAGTCGCAGTTCCATGTTGCCGGTGCCCTTGAACTCTTCGAAGATGACTTCGTCCATCTTCGATCCCGTCTCGACCAGGGCCGAGGCGATGATCGTCAACGACCCGCCCTCTTCGATGTTTCGCGCCGCGCCGAAGAACTTCTTCGGCGGATAGAGCGCGCCGGAGTCGACACCACCGGACATGATGCGACCGGTCGCCGGAGCGGCGAGGTTGTAGGCGCGGGCGAGTCGCGTGATGCCGTCGAGGATGATCACGACGTCGCGGCCCTGCTCCACGAGGCGCTTGGCTCGCTCGATGCACAGTTCGGCCACGTGCGTGTGCTCCTCGGCCGGACGGTCGAAGGTCGAGGCGATGACCTCGCCTTTCACGGTACGCCGGATATCGGTGACCTCTTCGGGACGTTCGTCGACCAAGAGCACCATCAGGTGGACTTCGGGGTTGTTCGACTCGATCGACTGGGCGATCTGCTTCATGATTGTGGTCTTGCCGGCCTTGGGCGGCGAGACGATGAGTCCGCGCTGACCCTTACCGATTGGCGAGAGCAGGTCGACGATACGCGGCGTGAGGTCGGTCTTACCTTCGTTCAGTTCGAGGTTCAGCTTCTCGTCCGGAAACAGCGGCGTGAGGTCTTCGAAACGGGGGCGCAGTCCAGCGACCTCGGGGTCGAAGCCGGCGACGCTGTCGACGCGCAGTAGCGCGGGATATTTCTCGTTCGAGGCGGCCGGGCGGAATCCGCCGACGACGGTGTCGCCCTTTCGCAAGTGATAGCGACGCACCTGATTGATCGAGACGTAGACGTCGTTCGGCGACGGGTGATAGTTCTTCGTGCGCAAGAAGCCGTAGCCGTCGTCGCGCAAGTCGAGCAGCCCTTCGATTTCGATGAGTTCACCGGCGTAGGGCTGGTCGGCGTTCGGCATGGATTCGCCCCCGAAGCGCTCGCGGCCGTTGCGGTTGCGGCGATTGCGGCGATTGCGACCGGCCGTGTCGTTGCCGAAGTCACGGGGCTGACGGTCCTGACGAGGTTGCGTGTTTTGGCGAGGGCTCGGTTGCGAGCGCTCGGTGCCGTTCGTGCTCGGCGCCGAGGGCGCCGACTCACTCGTCGTGGCCTCGACGTCGCTGGAGGTTGGGACGTGATCGGTTTTCGCGTCGGCGACGAACTCGCCGAGCAGGTCATCGAAGTCGTCGGCGGGTGTCGCCACCGTGCGCCGTGAACGCACGGCGCGAGACACCGACTCCGAGGAGTCACCGGCCGGAGCGGGATCGCCCATGATCGCTTCGATGAGTGAGGCCTTGGAAGCGCGCGCCGACACGTCGACGCCTTTTACCTTGGCGATGGTTTGGAGGTCCTCACGAGTTTTGGACTCAAGATCGGACCGGTCTGGGGAAGGCCTTACAGCCATTTATATTCCTTTCGTTCCGCTCGACAAAATTGCATGAGCGAAGAAGAAAATTCGGGAAACGTCATCTCGGAAGAGTTCCTCACCCCAGGGAAAGGCCGGGCGTGGATGACTTGTTCAGTGTAGCGGAGTCCGCGAAGAATGCCAACATTCCATCGAATTCTTACGTTCCGGCCTTGGGCAGGACCATTCAATGCGCCACCATCACGAATGTGGAGCGCCAGATCCTCGGGTGCGAGCATTTACTCAATTTCGGGTTCTGACCTCCTGCTTTGGGAATTGCAAACGGGAGAGCGTGTCGAAGTGAAGAAGATGAAAATCGTTGGCGGAGGGTCGTCGGTGGCATTGCTTCCCATGGTCATCGCGGCGTTGAGCGCGCTCGCGCACGCGAATCTCTCCTACGAGAGTTTCGCGAGCAGGGCCTTCAATGTCGCGTCGACGACGTCGGGCGTCACGCTCGTCTCGACCGCGGTGTCGGGGTCCTTCAGGCCGTTGCCGGTGAGCACGCACACGACCGTCGATCCCTTGGGGACGCCGTATTTGATGATGCCGGCGATCGACGCCGCCGACGCCGGTTCACAGAAGATCGACTCGTAACGAGCGACGTAGCGGTACGCCTCGATGATCTCGTCGTCGGTGACCGCGCGGATGTCACCGAGTGACTCGTGGATGACCTCGAGCGCGGGAATCCAACTCGCGGGATTGCCGATGCGAATCGCGGTCGCGATCGTCTCGGGGTTCGTGACCGGATGTCCGAGGACGATGGGCGCCGCGCCGGCGGCTTGGAAGCCCCACATCTTGGGCAGTATCTTGCATCGCTCGGCGAAGTGGTACTCCGTGAAGCCGCGCCAGTAGGCGGTGATATTGCCGGCGTTGCCGACAGGAATCGACAAGACGTCGGGGGCCTTCCCGAGGACGTCGATGATCTCGAAGGCGCCGGTCTTTTGCCCCTCGATTCGGTCCGGGTTGATCGAGTTCACGATCGTGATCGGGAGGTGTTGAGTCAACTCGCGCGCCAAGTTGAGCGCCTGATCGAAGTTGCCACGAATCTGGAGCACCTTGGCGCCGTAGACAATGGCTTGGGCGAGCTTGCCCTGGGCGATCTTGCCTTCGGGCACGAGCACCACGCAGTCCATGCCGGCCTTGCCGGCGTACGCCGCGGCCGACGCCGACGTATTGCCGGTCGAGCCACAGATGACGGCCTTGGCCCCGTTGGCCTTGGCCTTCGTAATCGCCATCGTCATGCCCCGATCCTTGAACGAACCCGTGGGATTCAGTCCTTCGTACTTCAGCCAGACGTCGGCGCCCACGCGCTCGGAGAGTCGTTCGGCGTGGATGAGTGGCGTGTGACCCTCTTGCAAAGTCACGATCTCATCGACGCCGTCGAGGTCGAACCACTGCGCGTACTCGAGCAACAAGCCCTTCCATCCGATCATCCGCGACCTCCGTCGATCACTCGCAAGCACGCGCCGATCGAGTCGACGGACTTGTGTTTCGCGAGGTCCTTTACGGTCGCGGTGACGCGATCGGTGACGGCCATGTGCGTCAAGAACGCGAGTCGGGCCTCGTCGCCGAATCCCGACTGCTCCATTGATTGGATCGACACACCGTTGTCACCGAAGATCCCCGCGACGGCGGCGAGCACGCCCGGTCGGTCCAACACGTCGATGCTGATATAGAAAACGCTCTCGAGTTCGCCGGCGGGCACGCTGTGCAGTGTTCGGTCCACGCTGAACGGGACGTCGTGGCGGCCACTGAAACGGTTGCGCGCCGCGTCGAGCAGGTCGCCCAGCACCGCGGTCGCCGTCGCCTCTCCCCCGGCACCCTGGCCGAGCCACATCAGCGGACCGCTGCGCACGCCCTCGACGAAGACGGCGTTCATGGCGCCGTGGACCGACGCGAGTGGGTGTTCCTTTGGGATCAGGGCCGGGTGAGCTCGGCGAGAGATCCCCGAGTCGCCCACGCGCTCAGCGACGCCGAGGAGCTTGATCACGTAGCCCGTTCGTCGCGCGAATTCGATGTCGACCGAACGAACGCCGACGATTCCCTGGCGCGCGATCGCGTCACCGACGAGTTCGGTTCCGAAGGCCAGTGACGAGAGAATCTGAACCTTGGCGGCGGCGTCGTAGCCCTCGACGTCCGCGCTCGGATCGGCCTCGGCGTAGCCCAGGGACTGCGCCTCTTTCAGCGCCGCGGCGTAGTCGCTGCCTTCGCTGGTCATCTTGGAGAGTATGAAGTTCGTCGTCCCGTTCACGATTCCCATCACGCGGTCGATGCGTTCTCCGGCGAGTGACGTGCGAAGCGCGCGAAGGATCGGGATACCCCCGCCGACGGCGGCCTCGTAGAAGAGGTCGGCGCCGTTCTGGTGGGCCAACTGCGCCAGTTCCGTACCGCACTCGGCGATCAAGGCCTTATTCGCGGTGACGACCGATACGCCGTGACGAAGGGCCGTCTCGATGTAGACCCGCGCCGGCTTGATGCCGCCCGCGAGCTCGACGAGAATGTCGAGGTCGTCGTTGGCGACCAGCCCGGCGACGTCCGTGGTCAGCAGATGCTTGGGAATTCCCTTACGGCGCTTGGCCGCGTCGCGTACCGCGACGCCCACGAGCTCGATCGGTCCGGTGGCGGCATCGAGCAACGCATCCTTGCGATCGGGATCATTTAAGAGTTCAACGAGCGCCGCGCCGACGTTACCGGCACCAATGATTCCGACTCGAACGACCGGCTTGCTCACTATTAAAGGCTAACCGACCATTTCGGGCGCTCTGACCTCACACTTCGAGTCGAGCCATGTCGTCGAAGGTCTCTCGTCGCAGTACTTCACGAACAACACCGTCGCGCACGAAGAGCACCGCCGGTCGCGGCACGCGGTTGTAGTTCGACGCCATTGAGTAGCCGTAGGCGCCCGTGACCGGCGTCGCGATAATGCTTCGCACACTGGTGGACTCGGGCAGCCACGCTTCGTCAATCAAGACGTCTCCGCTCTCGCAGTGCTTGCCGACGAGTCGCACGTTCTGAGGTCGACCGCTGAGCGGATCGCCGACGTCAAAGGCTTCGTAGCCCGACCCGTACAGCACCGGACGTGGGTTATCGCTCATTCCCCCATCAACTGCCATATACGTGCGTTGCTCCACCGGCTTCACGGCACCGACCTGATACAACGTCACGGCCGCTTGGGCAACGATCGCGCGGCCCGGTTCGGCGAGGAGCCGCACATTGGAATCGAGTCCGACTTCGTGCGCCGCAACTCGTATCGCGTCGCCCCACTCGTGAATCGATGGCGCGGACTCACCGGCGACGTACGCGACGCCCAGTCCTCCACCGATACACAGTTCGTCGAAGTCGTCCTCGGCGATGAACTTCGCCAGGATCGTGAGCGACTCCACGAACCCTATGAGTTCGAAGACCTGCGAGCCAATGTGCGCGTGCACTCCGTGCAGCGTGAGACCGGCCATGGCGCGCAGCTCATCGATCGCCTTTCGCGCGTCGCCCGTGGCGACCGAGAACCCGAACTTGGTGTCCTCTTGGCCGGTGCGAACGAACTCGTGCGTGTGCGCCTCAACCCCGGGCGTCACGCGCACCAAGCAGTCGAGCAGTGATGAAGGACTGACGAGCGTGGCGAGCATGGCGATCTCTTCGAAGTTGTCCACGACGAGCCGATGGACGCCAACCGCAATCGCCTGCTCCAACTCGTCGGCCGATTTGTTGTTGCCGTGCATGATGATGCGCCCCGCTGGCACGCCGGAGCGCAGCACCAGGTCGAGCTCGCCCCCGGTCGCGACGTCGATGCAGAGACCCTCTTCAAAGGCCAGACGGGCCATCGCGCCGCAAAGGAAAGACTTGGACGCGAACGCGACACCGTCATCGAAAGCACCGGCCGCTTCGCGACAGCGCGTCCGCAGTGTTTCCTCGTCGTACACGAACAATGGAGTGCCGAAAGAGCCGGCCAGACCACGCAGTGAGACGCCACCGACAATGACATCGTTCGCCTTAATCTCGGCCGTGTCGGGAAGCAACGACGTGGCGATCGGCTCTGCACTCATAGATGAAGGTTACGAGGTGGCGCGATCACTTTCGAAAATGAGTCGCAATGCGACAGGGTTAGGCATTGCCTCTTGCCTCGTTGCTCAATGGATAGAGCATTGGCCTCCGAAGCCATGTGCCGGACCGCAAAACGCCGCGCACACCATATTGTCCCCGCAATTCACTCGTCGATCGCTCGTGCGAGGCTGCCTTACGAAGCGTTTCCAGACTTGGTGGGATTGCGCCGGACCTCTTTGATGGCGGGTCGCTGCCCTGTTGACTCATGTCAAATCCTCCGCGAAACCTGATTCGTTGCCTCATCTAAAACCTCCGGATGGAGCGGCCGGTTGAAGGACTTGTTGACTCGTCGAACCGGAGCGAGGGACTTGGTTAGAGCCAGGTGTTCGAGGCGCGTGGTGAGGGTTTCGATCTGGTCGGAGAGCGCGCAGAGGTGGATGGTCGCGAAGGTGGCCGCCATGGCGGCCCTCGAGAGTTCCGAAACCCCGTCGTGGGTGCTCGCGCGGATGAAAGGGGTCCGGGCCGAGTCGTGTCGCTTGGTGACCTTGGCCCCATGACGGTGCTTCTCGATCAACTTCTGTTGGGCCAGAAGGTAGTTGGTGAAGAGCCCGTCGAGGGCCCAGAGCTCGTTGAGGACGCCGAGCTCCTCGGCGGTGTCAAAGCGCAAGTAGCCCACCAGCTGGCGCACATGGGTCCAGTTCTTTTGTTCCACGTGAGCGCCGTCGTTCTTGTTGCCCGAGCGCGAGCGGGTGAAGGTGATCTTTCGCTCCTTGCAATAGTCGAAGAGGTGCGCGTTGATGAACTCCGCGCCGTTATCGGAGTCGATGCCCAGGATGGGGAAGGGGAAGTGAGCGGCAGCCTCGTCGATGGCCTCGACCACCCAGATCGCCGCCTTGTTCTTCACCGAGCGATTCACCGTCCAGCCGGTGGCGATATCGGTCATGGTCAGGGTGAAGCAGAACTCGCCACTGGAGTTGCCTCCTTCGTGGCCGACCAGGTCGATCTCCACGAAGCCCGGTTGGTCCTCGCTCCACTCGGCCCAGGTGCGAATGGGTATCTGGGACTTGAGGAGCGTCCCGGGCTTGGTGTGGCTGCGACCCTTCAGCCCCAGACGGACTCGTTCGCTCTTCAAGTGACGGTCAATGGTGGCGGCACTCATGGCGCCGAGCAACGCGGCGTCCGGATCACTGAGCACCAGGTCCCCGTCGCGGCGCAACATCACCACCAGCGAGTCCAACATCGGGGCCAGTCGCTTGCCGGCGGGGTAACGACTGAGCGACCACACGAACGCCAGCGCCACCGTCAGGTGCGCCGGGTAGCGCGGCGCACGCGCTCGACGGGGTTGCACCAGCTTGATTGCTCCGGCACTCACCAGTTCGTGGCGGGCGTAGTCGCGGTGCCAATCCGTCAGTCCCACCAGGTCGTCCAGGATCTTCGTTTTCTCGGACTTAGACGAGCGCCGGTAGGCGACGGCCATCTTTTTCGTGACGGCGTGACGTTGACTCATCGTTAGCTCCATCGTTCATGCGTAGATGAAATCAAGAGCTCTCAAAGTCCGCCGCTTCGCGGAGGTTTTTATGAGGCAACGATGGGGTCTACGCGGAGGTTTTAGATGAGTCAACTCGGTGGGCCTGATGCCAATCTCGGTCGCAGGTAGTCTGGCTGCACGCTGCCGTGGTGTAATTGGATAACATGCCACCCTCCGAAGGTGGAGATTTGCGAGTTCGAATCTCGCCGGCGGCACTCAGGGTAGTTCGCGGAACTAACCCAATCTGGTTGCGAAACTCCAATTGCAAGACCTCGAAGGGCAAGTTCAGACCTTCGATCACCCCCACTCCGTCACCGGCACTGTTCCGATGTATCCCATACACGAAAATTCCCCGAGGTAGGCGCTGGTGGCCAATGTCGAGGCGTGTCAGGTGAAGGCGTCGGTGGAACTATGAGGCGACGGCGTCTCGGTCATCCGGTGGTCGTGCGAGTACCGGCAAGTAGTCCGTAATCGACTCACGCTTACGACGTTGGCGGCGCTAAGCCTTGCGCTCGATCTGTGCGGGGGTTGACGCAAGGTCCGCCACGAAGGCCCGAATCTTGCGGACGTTCGCCGCCATCACTAACAACGCCGTCAAGACATGCTGCGCCGCCCGACCACGAATTCTGCGCCGCGTGGGATCAGCCAGGTCCTCGTGTGCGCCGTCCTTGATGTAGCCGTTGAAACCTTCGATGGTATTTCTCGCGGTTGCGTACATCTCATGCCACTCGTCGGTGCCGTACTGAATGTCTTGGTGGTACTTTGCTCCGACTGACGGCGGAAAGGAGACCGACGTCTGACTACAGATTCGATCCGCGTGCTTCGGGGGCGCTGAAACTCTTGAACGGAGAGCGACGCGCTGACCCCTCGCGGAGTCGGGTCGAAGAGGACAAGCGACCGTCGCCGACGCTCCGATGGCGGGACAACGAAGTGGCTGGTGGCCATCAGCATCCGGCGATTCCTTGGCGTGCAGCATGAATGGCGTACGAGCGGCAATGCGCTTCTTCCACATCACCTCGTCAATCGTCTTCTTGACTCGGTAATCGATGGTGGCCTCGATCAGCGGCGTCGGCATCGACGGGCAGTACCACGCACCCTCGACCATGATGCCTCCAGCGTGGCCAGCCTTTACTCCGAATTGATCATCCCGATAGTCGTTCACGTTGGAATAGCCAAGCGCACGCATCGGGAGTTGCAAATTCTCCTCCATTGCGTTTGGCCAGTACGCTCGGTCACCCACCGCGAATCCAACCGGCATACCGTGCTCGCGCATCGAACGCATGACCACCATCGCGTTTTCTGCGACGTTGTGTCCCGGCTTGTCAAACGCCATGCCCGTCGCCAAGAGCGGAAAGTCCGCTGGCTTGCTCGGGTCGTTCGAAGTCGCTATAACAATTGTGGCCTCCCATCCAAAGATGAACTTTGAATGGGTGCGCCCCTTCATGTCACCAGTATCGCGATGGTCGCCCTCACGGACATACCACGCCGCGTCGTGCTCGACAGTTTTTGAGTTTCGTTTGGAGTAGCCACGAGCAAACGCTTTGACGGGCGTTGCGTCAACGCAGATATTGCCAGACCACTGACGACGAATCTCCCGAGGGACCATCTGCCAGGTCGCCTTCAACAATCCGTCTGCAAACTCGTTGAGCCGTTCCTCACGACACTTGACTGTGTCGGGGTCCCTTCGCGTTTCGATGACGGCAAACTCCGCTTGACTGATGCGTTTCTTGCGTGGCGCTGGATAGGGGTCGATCACGTTCAACACTCGGTGGATAGCCCGACCACATCTGTCGTACCAGTCATCGCCATCAGAGGCGAACTGACGAATATGGAGAAACGCCTTGGCTCTCTCGCTCAGACGTTCCTCAATTGCGTAAGCAACCTTGTCTATATACAGGGGCGAGTTTTCCAGGGCTAGCAACACAAAGAGGGCCATGATGGCGCGGTCGTCAAGCGCACCGGGTCGTCCTCCGGGGTGTCTGTCTGTTGCGTCGGCGGCTCGCCAGTTCGCAATTTTGTCGCTGACTCCCGCCGCGTCGACAATGGCCAGCGCCGCACTCACCGTACTGTCGAGAATTGGTTGAGTAACATCACGACGACTGCCGAACGCACCCGTCGCGAGGCAGCGTTCCAGTGCTTCATCCACGTCGTCGTACGCAAGAGCCGCTGTCATCTCTTGTTTCCTCGCAAAACGTGACGTGCTTCCATCGGATCAACTTCGGGCACAAATGGTATGAACCTGGTGAATGCTTCGAACGACTCAACACCAGCTGCGCCCAACAAGGCTTTGACGGGTGTGGCAACACTGAGGTGATGAACAATCCACGTCGCACGAAGCCGTTGACTATT
>JGI20206J14855_1000511_pt1 | contig 13411 bp, 14 predicted proteins | sample NGESurdeep092012_6_FD_14855 | JGI IMG/M metagenome (IMG submission 14855) | reverse complement strand
TTGGGTGGATGATCCGGGACTAGTGGATGAGGCCACGAGACGACTTGTTGCTCAGTTGCGAACAGACGAGCGCTCGACCTCGCCCGGTTCTCGGGCGCACGTCCCCGTTGAAACGAAGTTCATAGAATTGGCGCTTAACATCATCGACCCGGACTGCGCCTGGGACCCCGAGGAAACCCTCGAGTTCGCTGACGCGGCGAGGGTTTATCTCAGCGAGTATCCGATCACGAGCTGGGAGATAGAGGGTACCTTCGTGCTCGTGGCGCTGTTCGTACACGACTGGGCGCTGGGCGAAGCTCACCTCGAGGACGGTACGTCACTCGGTGTCGATCGAGTCGATCATCGCGTCGCTTCTCAGCTGGTGCGGATGGGGATCGCTTCCAAACTCGAGCGCCCGTCGAGTTCTTCTGAATCCGTGATCAGTGAGATGGAGACTGACGATTGGATGCGGCGTACGTCACTCGAAACGGAAGATCCGCTGTCGGGGACGACTCTTCGGATGATGTTCGGCGACTACGCGGGAGTGCCGACACTGGCGCTCTTCGTAGGGGAGGACGAGGATCCCATTCTCATTGACTGCTCTGCGCTCGAAATTGCGATAGAGCAGTGGCGGGAGACCGTCAACGACTCGAACGTACCCGTTCTCTCCTTCAGGCTGAACTCCGACGGCGAGCTCGAAGTGATCGACCTCGATATTGACGTTGGTCCGACATTCGAATGAGAGACGTATCCGCCATCTATCGAAAGGATCTTCTGTGACAGCCAGCAAGTTAGTCGAGATCGCGGAATCTGGAGCCGACTTTCACGCACGTCGAATCGACGCACTGCGAAAGGCGCGATACATCAAAGGTCGTGAGTCAGCGCTGATTAAACGAGTGTCGAGTTCTCCTGTCGCGTGGCTGAAATCCTCGCAGGACCATGTTCGGCCATGATGACTCTAAGTTCCGACTGGCTTAACTATCCCCAGGCGATGGAGGTCATCGGTGTCAGTCGGTCCACGCTCGACGGCTGGCGTCGGTCCGGACAACTGGTCTTTTCCAAACTCCCTAACGGCCAGCTTCGAATTCGTCGTGCGGACCTTGACGCGTGGCTGGAAAGCCTCGTAGAGGCGTGAGCATTAGCCGCGTCTAGAACTGAGCGGAAAACAAAAGCAATCGATTGCTCGCGAGCTACTTTGAGCTTTCGGCGTTTACTTGCGCGTCGTACAATCGTGACTCACCGCCGGTGATAAACGATGACACGTCGTTGCCGACTGAATACATTCGATCAAGGATGTGATTTGAGAGCGCAACTTGACCGGCAACGCGTTTCACGTAGTGCTTAGTTAGGACTTCGACCGAGTGTCCGAGTCGCGACGCCGCCTCGGCGATTGGGATCGTCTGCGCAAGGTGCGAAGCATGCGTCCGGCGAAGATCGTAAGGACTAAGCGGGGTGGGCCAGTCCGCGTTGTTGCATGCGCGCGCCAGCGCGCGTGACCAGTTGCTTTGGGTGGGCCGCAATCCACCGCGCGTGAGAAAGAGCGGACCGGTTTCGATGCTCGATCGTTCTATCCAGTCGATAAGAATGGCGACGAGTAATGGGGGAATTGGGACGGTTCGCTTGCTGCGCCTTGTCTTCGGTCCCGCTATGGCTTCATGTTCGCTGTGCCACTTACCACCGTCGACGCCTGACCAGGCTCGCGTTACTCTGATGGATCCCCAGCCAATGTCGGGCAGGAGCAGGTCTTCGACTTCGAGCACCACCGCCTCTCCAGGCCGTAGGCCGGCGAAGCCACACACGGCGGAAAGGGCGCGGTACAAGTAACTGGCTGGCTGATGGGAGGGAATGGCGTCAAGGATGGTCATCAATAGACCGGCGCTTGGCACTTCGTCGTCGAGAAACTCATCAATTTCTCGTTGATCACTCTTCGCAGTTGCACCACCTTCTCGGCGAGGCCAGGGCACAGTTTCGAGCAAGCCCCTCTTGACAGCGGTCGAGAGTGCGGTCTTGGCCACAGCGACGAGTCGATTCTGAGTATTTGGCGCGTACAGCGTCACGCCGTCGAGACTGACGCGCATACGTCGGTCGGTATCGTAGAGCGTTTCCTTGTTGAGGTCCGCGAGCAACGGCGAGTTTTTGTTCAACCACGATTGAAGACCACGAGGCAGCTGCTCGTCGGACCAGACCCACCGGACCGATTTGCGGGAGCCACAGTCGACAGCGCGTGGCATCATCCAGGTCGAAAGAATGGCTCGCCATTCCGCGCGGGGCGTCGATGCCCCCTTTCGGACACAGTTCAACGTTAAAGACGTCAGAGCTTCGACGTAACTCTTGCGCGTTGACGGCGATAAACGCCGCCACTCGTCCCGGATGTACGAGCGACAAAATTGAGCCAGGGTCATCTCGCTCAGGCGGCTCAGGGACGAGGGGAGCCCGGAGGTCGAATCCCACTCGCGCTCGTTCATCGCGGCGACCTTCAAAAGCGCGTAGAACCCGTCGGCGCCGTTCGCTCCCCGCTTGGTAGCAAAGCTTCGCCAGTAGCCGCGCCCGTTTAATCGCCAACGCACGGCGTAGGGGAGCTTGCGGTTCGCGATCTCGACCGGCTCCGAGACCGTAATCTTCAGTTGACGGCGATTCACGGTTCCACAACGTTCTCGAGAACAGTGTGGAATTTCCGAGTAAAACGTGTGAGCTGGGCGCGCTTGCGTACTATTTCCGTTTTCGGCTCACGTGTTTGAATGGTGGGGTGGAGCTGGGAGTAGTAGTGGACTTTTCTCGGCAAGTTGTGCTGAGGTTGTGCTGGCACTGGCGTTACCTTCTGATTTAGGAGGAAAAGCCAATCTGGCCCTCGTAGCTCAGGGGATAGAGCAGCGGTTTCCTAAACCGTGAGCGCAGGTTCGAATCCTGCCGGGGGCACCAAATAACCTGATTCATCAGTGCAGAGATTTTCCAACTCTGTTGACGAGAGTGCCTAGATACCGTTGCTTAATGGGTATGTCAACCTACTTCTCGACGCTTCGGATGAAGGTCGGTACTGACCTCTTGTTAATACCGGGCGTCAGTGTTTTGATCTGGAATAGCGACGGTGACCTCCTGCTAGTTGGTGATTACACCTCAGGTCCATGGGGGCTTGTAGGTGGCGCAATCGAACCTGACGAAGATCCCGAAGACGCCGCTCGACGTGAGGCGTTTGAAGAGGTGGGGATAGCGGTGGAGATCACTGGCCTGCGGGGCGTTTTGGGCGGTCCTTCGTATCGCATTCGTTATGACAACGGCGATGAAGTTTCGTATGTTTCCACGGTTTACGATGCCCGCATCGAATCCGGGGAACCTCAACCTGATTTCGACGAAGTGCATGAGGTCGGCTGGTTCGATCTCAGAGAAATTGGATCGCTGAACTTGGACAATCTTGCTGTCGCGACTCTCGAAGCTTTAGCCATACTTCGACGCGAATGAACGATCCGCTTTTGATTTTGTGGACACTTTCGATCGGCGTCTTCATGACTGTTTCGGAAGTTCACCGATGACTCGAGGTGCCACCACGGTAGAATGGACTTGTGAAAGTCCCGACGCGCTCCACGGGTTCCATCGCGCTAATTGTGGAGAAATGCGCCCTCGGCGACGAGCTTGACGAAGTTACATATTGGCGGACCGTATCGCAGGCTGAGCGCGTGGCCGCTGTTGAGATTCTCCGTCAACGCTTGAATGGGGGAAGCAATGCAACTCGACCCGGACTTCAAAGACTTTGTAGAACTCTTCACCGCTAACGAAGTTCGATTTCTCATCGTGGGTGGCTATGCCGTTGCCGCCCACGGACTTCCTCGTTACACCGGCGACCTCGATGCTTGGGTCTGGGTAAGTGCCGAGAATGCCGTGCGCGTTGTCCGATCGCTCGAAGCGTTTGGGTTTTCGAATCTCGGTCTTTCCGAAGAGGACTTCAATCAACCGGACAGGGTTGTCCAACTCGGTTATCCGCCCTATCGAATCGATATTCTGACTTCGATCGAGGGTGTTGAATTCGATGACGCGTGGGCGCGCCGTGTCGTCCTTGATCTCGATGGTATTGAGGTTCCGTTCATCGGCCGTGACGACTTACTGACAAGCAAACGCGTCGCGGGTCGACCTCAAGACATTGCTGACGTGGAACGGCTCAGTGGTCAAGATTCCGAAGAGCCGTAGGTGCTTGTCAACACAAGGGGCACTCGGGCGACGTAAGAGATTTACGGTTTTCTAAACCGTGTGCGCAGGTTCGAATCCTGCCGGGGGCACTCGTACAACATTCGAACTAACCACGTGAGAATGTGTTGCATGGCGTATCTCGTCGCAGTCCTAGTTGGCGCTGCCTTCGGATCAACTGACCAGTATCTCGGAAGCATTTCGCATATTCCTTGGCTGGGGGAAGTGAGTCTTCTCTCCGCCCTCTGGCTCGTGCTGCCCTTTGTTTTTGGATGCACCCAAGTACGGCCCAGGCGCGCTGTTCTTATTGGTTGCGTTGCCACGGCTGCGGCACTCGTCGGATACTTCATCATGACGCTGACTCCTCTGGAAGGAGTCCATCTCAACGGAAGCATTGGGCCCGTTCTTGCTTTGTTGCGTTCGGAGGCGAAGGTGATTGTGGGTGGAACAATCACCGCACCAATTTTCGGTTATCTCGGCTATCGATGGCGAACGACACGAGCGTGGTTGAGCGCCTCTCTTGTCGCCGGAACAATATGTCTCGAACCTCTTGCTGCGGCGGCTGTCGGACGACTTCCGCAATTTAGTGCTGTCTGGATCGCGGAGCTCTGCATTGGATTTGTCACCGCAGCATATTTTGGTTTCGCTGGCTGGCGCTATCGAAACCTCAGCAGATCCCACGTCATTTAACGTGGACAGCCTGAAGCTTTGGTGTTAGGTCGAAGTCATTCACAACGAGGGGCTATTGAAGGAGATTTAGGAATCACCTTGTGGAGCATCGGTTTCCTATACCGTGAGCGCAGGTTCGAATCCTGCTGGGGCACAAACTGAGCTTGATTATTAAAGGTGAAGTTCTAACGTTTGATGTGGCAAAGAAATAGCGCGGTTGATGGGCAAGACCACCAACCGCGCTATTTGAGATTCCCCTTTTCGAGTTAGACCTTAAAACCTACGCGCCGGTGTAGCCGCCGGTCGCGAGACCGATGATGCTCGCGTCATAGGCAGCGTACGAGAGCGCGATGTTCGCGTCGAGAATGTCGTGATTCTTTGCGACGAACCTCTTGGTGTTTCCTGGAAAGCCCTGAGGCGTCTGTGCGAGCACGATTGCTTCGATGTTCACAATCCGGGTTGACCAGTTTGAAAGGCGCGCGACGTAATTATTGTAGTGATTCAGCGCGTTCTTGTATCCCGGCAGACCCAAGATTGACGCGACCTCCGACTGCAGCGTCGCCTCGTTGCCTTGCAGCGTTACAACCTGGCTCGCCACAATTGACGCTTCGATTAACTCGAACACCTGAGGAGACATGACGGCGTACACGCGATTGTCTCTGAGCATCGCGGAGCGGTCCGTGTTGAGCTCTGCTCTGGTCGTGTCCGTCGGGACCTTCGCGACGAGAGAATTGATGCTTGACTCCTCAGTCAAAAGACGTGCTTGCAGCGTCGTCGAGACGCTCGCGCTGAGCGACGTCGCTGCGGTCACGTCAGTGACGAGGTGCTGCAGTTGCGCGGCACGATTCGCAAGTTGGAGCTCGAGTGCCTTTTGTGCGGTGATGAAATTGGCACTTGAATCGGCTGGCGCTGAGTTGGCCCTCGACGAAGGCGGTGAGCCCGCGTACGCGACGGCAGGAATGCTGATACCCATGGCGGCGACGAGTGCGAACACCGCGATGGATTTAGTAGTTAGGTGCCTCATATGTTCTCCCTTCATAGGAACTGTTCTCAGAGTAGGCAGAGCATTTGTGAGAGTGATGTGAAGGTGCTGTCGGATGGCTGAGAGATGGTTTCGAATTTCATTAGAAGTCGCGCAACGCCTACGTCACACCTTGAGTGAGGCACCAAGGTCATGAGTAGCTCAGTCGCCCGCCGTCACGATGAGTTGATCTCAATGCACTAAGAAGCGTTTTGATCGTTAGCGCGGCTCACAGATAACGAGGGGGATGTCGCGTGTCGTGCGTTCACGGTAACTCGCGTAGCCCTTATACGACTTGACGACGCGGGGCCATAGAAGTCCCTCTTCTTCAAGTGTCGCAGGGCGCGCACGCATAGGACGTTGCTGGCCGTTCATGGTTAGCTCGACGTCAGGATGAGCCACGAGGTTGCGATACCAGTCGGGGTCGCGGTCGTCACCACCCTTGGACGCGACGAGGACGACGCGAGTGCCGTCCTCGACGGGCGCCAGCAGCATGGTGGAACGGACCACGCCGGACTTTCGACCAATGGTCAGTAATTCGACCATTGGCATGCCCTTGATCGATCCTCCGACACGGCCAGCGCTGAGGTGCAGCGCTGCTCTGTGCGTCGCGTTCAGTACCTTGAACCCGAGATCGACACCGCGTTGTTTCAGATTCATAGTTCGACCCTACGTCCAGGCGACGGCGGAGGCACGGCGTGACCCACGTTCGGGTCTAGTATCCGAATCTGGTCGAAGGTACCTTTGATTCAGGAGATTTTCGTACTCATGTCCGCGTGGTACAGAACTTCGAGGTGAAGCGAATGACTAATACAGCCGGTACCGCCAACGACATCGTTCGTGCTGCGCTCGTCCAGACGAAGTGGACCGGCGACAAGGAGTCGATGATCGCCGCCAACGTGGCGCTGGCTCGAAAGGCGGCCAGCCAAGGTGCACAGGTCCTCTGCTTTCAAGAACTCTTCTACGGTCCCTACTTCTGTCAAGTCCAGGACCCCGCGTACTTCGCCTACACCGAGTCGATCCCGGGGTCAACGACCGAGTTGATGCAAGAACTCGCCCGTGAGACCCACATGGTCCTCGTCGTGCCGATGTATGAGGTGGAACAAGAGGGCGTCTTCTACAACACTGCGATAGTCATCGACGCCGACGGGACCTATCTCGGAAAGTACCGCAAGCACCACATCCCCCAGGTGAAGGGATTCTGGGAGAAGTTCTACTTTCGCCCGGGCAACCTCGGCTACCCAATTTTCCAGACGGCCGTGGGACCCATCGGTGTCTACATCTGTTACGACCGTCACTTTCCCGAAGGTTGGCGCGCGCTCGGTCTCGCGGGCGCGAAGATCGTCTTCAATCCCTCGGCGACGAGTCGAGGGCTCTCCGCCTATCTCTGGAACCTCGAGCAGCCGGCCGCTGCCGTTGCGAACGAGTACTTCGTCGGCGCCATAAACCGCGTCGGCATCGAAGAGCTCGGTGACAACAGTTTCTACGGGTCGTCCTACTTCGTCGATCCCCGTGGCCAACTCGTCGGGGACGCCGCGTCCGACACGGACGACGAAGTCATCGTGCGCGATCTCGACCTCGGCGTCTTAAGGGAGGTCCGTCACACCTGGGCCTTCTACCGCGACCGACGACCTGACAGTTACGGAAGCTTGGTCGCTCCTTAGTCCTCGCCGTTTCACAAAGAAAGTGGGAGCGTTCTATGAAGACTTTGATCAGTGGCGGCACCGTCATCAACGCGAGCGGTCCGTTCGCGGCCGACGTCTTCATCGACGGTGACGTCATCGTCGGACTGGCTGCGCCGGGGACGACGACGTCAGAACTCTGGCGCGTCGGCGCGGACCGCGTCATCGACGCCAGTGGGCAGTACGTAATCCCCGGCGCGATCGACGGTCACACGCACCTCGAGATGCCCTTTGGGGGCACGCACTCAGTGGACACCTTCGAGACGGGCACGCGCGCCGCGGCCTTCGGTGGCACCACCACCGTCATCGACTTCGCGATTCAGTCCAAGGGTAAGAGCCTGCGTGAGGGACTCGACGCGTGGCACGCGAAAGCCGAGGGTAACTGCGCCGTTGACTACGGCTTTCACATGATTGTGTCCGACGTGAACGAGGCGTCGCTGAAGGAGATGGACCTCGTCGTCGACGAAGGCTTATCGAGTTTCAAGTTGTTCATGGCTTACCCCGGTGTCTTCTACTCCACCGATGGCGAGATCACCCAAGCCATGCAACAGGCCTCGTCGAACGGCGCGACCATCATGATGCACGCGGAAAACGGCATCGCCATCGACGTGCTGGTCGCCCAGGCACTCGCGAAGGGGGAGAGCAGTCCTCGATTTCACGGTTTGACCCGGCCGGTGGCGCTCGAAGGGGAGGCCACGCACCGCGCCATCCAACTGGCGCTCGTCACCCACGCGCCGCTCTACATCGTTCACCTGTCCGCCGCTGAAGCGCTCGACGAGGTGATCGAGGCGAGGGACCGCGGACAGAGTGTCTTCGCCGAGACCTGCCCCCAGTATCTGTTCCTTTCCGACGCCGACCTGGCGCGCGAGGGATTCGAAGGCGCGAAGTACGTCTGCTCGCCGCCCCTTCGTCCCGAGCACCATCACGCCGATCTCTGGCGAGGTCTTCGCACCGACGACCTCAGCATCGTCTCAACTGATCACTGCCCCTTCTGCTTCAAAGAGCAAAAGGAACTCGGACTCGGCGACTTCTCGAAGATCCCCAACGGCATCCCTGGGATCGAACACCGGGTCGATTTGATCTTCCAGGGCGTCGCCCTAGGCGAGATCTCCCTCGCTCGTTGGGTGGACGTCACGGCCACAACGCCAGCGCAAATGTTCGGTCTCTTTCCAAAGAAGGGACTCATCGCGCCGGGATCGGACGCGGACATCGTGCTCTACGACCCGAACGCCACGCACACGATCTCGGTTGAGACGCACCACATGAACGTCGACTACTCGGCGTACGAAGGAATGGTGGTGAAGGGTCAGGTGAAGACCGTGCTGTCGCGAGGAACCGTCGTGATTGAGAACGATCAGTACGTGGGACGCAAGGGCTACGGCCAGTTCCTACGCCGCGGACTCAACGGCTATCTCCGATGAACGAACACAAGTTGGCTCAGAGTACTGAGTGCGAAGGGGCGATCGTGCCGGGTCGGGGCGCGTAATGGACTTCGGACTCGTCGCGCAGACGAACGCACCGGCGAAAGACGTCATCGAGCTCGCGAAGCGCGCGGAGGACGCCGGGTTCTCTCACTTCTGGACGTTCGACTCCGTGGTGCTCTGGCAGGAGCCTTTCGTCATCTACTCCCAGATACTCGGCGCCACTGATCACATCATCGTGGGTCCAATGGTGACGAACCCGATCACGCGCGACTGGACCGTGACGGCGTCACTGTTCGCCACGCTGAACGAGATGTTCGGACCGCGGACGATCTGTGGCATTGGTCGCGGCGACTCGGCCCTTCGCGTCACTGGCGGAAAGCCCGCCACGCTCGCCACCCTTTCGTCGTGCATGACCGTCATCAAAGAGCTCGTCGAGGGACACGAGGCCCTCATCAACGGAAGAACCGTCTCGATGCCGTGGGTTTCCGATGGCCACCTCGACGTGTGGATGGCGGCCTACGGTCCCAAGGCATTGGAGCTTGCGGGCAGTAAAGCCGACGGACTGATTCTCCAGATCGCCGATCCCTTCGTCGTGAAGTGGGCAATCGAGACCGCGCACGAGGCTCTTCGCGCGACCGGTCGAAGTACCGAGGACTACCAAGTCTGCGTCGCTGCCCCGGCGTACGTGGGCGACGACCTTCCGCACCAGCGCGATCAAGTTCGCTGGTTCGGTGGCATGGTGGGCAACCACGTTGCCGACATCGTCGGTCGCTACGGTGACGACTCGAACATCGTTCCGCTCGCCCTCACCGAGTACATCAAAGGTCGTAAGGGCTACGACTACAGCCACCACGGCAAGACGGGAAACCCCGACGCCGAGTTCGTACCTGACGAGGTAATCGATCGCTTCTGCGTACTAGGGGAAATTGAGCAACATCGTGATCGTCTTAGCGAGTTGAGCGAACTTGGCGTGAATCAGTTCTCGCTCTATCTGATGCACGACCAACCAGGCGCCACCATCGACGCCTATCGTAACTTCATCATTGGCAAGATCTAACCAACGTCGAGGCGCCGTCGTGGATACGCGAGCTTCACCACTTCTTCGGGGCCTTTTGTGTCTCGAGCGTCTTCCAGTATTTCGTCCAACGCGTTGATCGTTTGTCCGCGCGGCGCCGTTCTTCGCGAGCGAGCGATCGAGCGAGACCATGGAGGGCGGGGTAGTCCTTTGAGACCTGAGCGAACCATTTGGAAGCCATCGCGAGGTCGTGCTGCTTGCCCAAAAATTTTTGTAATCCGTCAACGGATCGCACGAACTCTTCGGCCGAAGCGCCAAGTACGTCCGAAAACGCTTGAGCGGCGTAGAGCGTTCGTTTGGCGGCTATTCGGGTCTGGTGCAGATTGGTGTCCGAGGGATTTCGCTTCGCCCTAAGCGCCGATCGTCGAAGCGCTCGCCATGAGACGTGCATCGCGCGTTCCGCCAGTGGCCGCAACGTTTCGGGTGTCGAATGGCGAGAAGGTAAGGAGCGTCGAAACTTGGTCACCTCAGTCAGATTCTCCCGGTACGCGTCGGAGTGCAGAAGGTGATCGGTGGTCTGTTGTTCGACGCGGCGAGCGTGTGCGGCAATGTCCAGGAGTTGTCGACCCTGCGTGGTGTCGGCGCGGTCGCCTAATGCCTCGGTGACACTCGACTCGAGAATTTCGGCGTCGCGAAGTCGACCGAAGGGATTGCCGACGTCGCGTAGTCGTCCGATGAGGAACTCCGCTCCGAGAGAACTGTCGACGGTTGACATCGTGTTCAGTTGGTAGCGGATACGGCGAAATGCCAAGCGGATCTTGCGCGTGGATTCAGGATCGTCGGGGACACCCTCTCGATGGTTGTCCCGGACAGTGAAGTCCGCCACCTTTATGTTCTTCTCGGCGACGCGCAGGATGTCGCGCGTGAAACCTTTGACGATTTCACCCTCGTCGTCCTCAGCGTTCTCTACCATGTGCGTCTGACCTTCTTCGACCTGTGGGTTCGTTACGACTGGTGGCCCAGGCCGAGTGGCGTCGTTCGTATCTTGCCACGACACTTCGTGGCACTCGAGGCGCGAATAGAGTCGCTCCAGTTCGTGAAAGTCCGCGACCCTTTTTGAACGCTTGCATCATCGGTGGCCCCGCCAAGTGAGCGGTCGCCAACTCTTGTGACGTCTCGAAAACATCGATCTCGCGGAATTGACAGTTGAAGGGAGCGGTCCCACAACGTGACCTTACCGTCGTGGGAAATGGCGTTGCGCCACGCGTCGTCTCGGGCGACAAGAATCTTCGAGTTTGATGAGTTGAGCGATGGTTACGACAGACGTCCCGGTGCGTTCTTCGCTACTTGCTTTTCAGTGCGCGGAACAACTCTTGGAGCCCCTTGCGTGTACGCCCGTCCCTTGTTTCGATCCTCGCCGCGCTGGCGATGACGTTAGGGCCGGTGCTGCCGTCGAGTGCCGCGTCCAATCCCTTTGGCGCGAAGACGCCGGCGCAGATCCTTGAGCTCGCTGCGACCGCGATGAAGAGCAGTGGCAGTGTTCACTATGTTTCGTCGGACTCCTACGGCGGCGTCGTGCAGATCACCCTTTCCACGGACAGCTCGCTGACCAAGGGAGTACAAACGCAGAAGTTGGGCGGCGGCACGGAAACGAGCAGATTTCTCCGCTCCGCCCTCTATATCTTCGGGGACAAGACCTCCTACGCCCAGGACTTTGGCGTGAAGAATACGAAACTGGCGAACGAGTGGGTGCTCGTGCCGACCTCAAACAAGAACTACGCCAATATCGCCGTCGGCATCCTTCTTACGTCGGTGCTCCAACAGGTGAAGGGCGTGAGCGCGCCGAAGGACCTCGGGGTCTTCAAGATTGACGGGCCCGGACCGTGGCGATCAAGGGTTCCCTGAGCTCCTCGACCGGCGCCAGTGGCGGGAGTCAGACGCTGTACTTCTCGACCACGGCACCGTACCGGCCGCTCGCGCTGACGGACGCGGGCGTCGTAAGCGGCCAGAAAGTGTCAAGCGTCGTGGTGTCCTCGAAATGGGGCGAGAAGATTGCGGTCACAAAACCCAAGAAGTTCGTCACGGCGACGTCCGTCACCTTTCCGTAATTCTGCTGAGCCCGACGTCCGATCTACGAGAGCGTGAAGACCAGCTCTAGGCTTCGCTCGTGAGCGAGAGTTACCGCGATTCGAAGATCGAATGCACCCCGACGACGTTGCGATTACACGGGTACTACTTTCCATTTGGCGCCAAGGACGTTCCTTACTCGTCGCTGAAGGGCGTCCGAAAGGTCGCGCTCAGCGCGATGCGAGGAAAACTTCGAATCTGGGGAACGGGGTCCTTTCGGTACTGGCTGAATCTGGACGTACGACGCCCCGCGAAGAAGTTCGGTTTCATCATTGACAATGGCAAAGTAGTGAAGCCGTTCGTCACGCCCGACGATCCAGACGCTTTCGAAGCAGTGCTTCGTGAGCGTGCCGGCTTAGGGCCGAGCTCCGACACCCCCGGACCGAGTCCTTTCGTCTGACGACGTGACGGACGAAGACGTCGCTCGTCACGTCGTTGGCGGAATCGCCGATCTTCCTCAGGCCAACTCTCGACTTGTTCTCACGAGGAGGAGAGCGAAGGACCCGCCGATAAGTACCTGAGACAGGAACAACAGGTGCAACACGCCAAAGAACGTCAACGCGGCTCCTACGAGGGCGATGAGACTGACGGCGGCCACGAGGACGAGGTCACGTACGACGACGTACATCCACAACGTCGCGGCGCACTCGAAGAGAGTGACGGCGACACCGACGGCGACGTGGAGATCCCGCTGAGGACCGTCGAGCGTGTAGCCGTACGTGGTGATGAGTGTGAGCAGCGTGAGTCCGCTGTAGGCGAGCAAGAGCACCTTGAAGTGGCGTGTCTCGCGACGCGCCGGGCGAAGAGACCGCGTCGCGCGATAAGCGAATAAGGACGCGAGAGCGAAGGCGAGCGTGTACGCAACAACGGTCTTAAGGTGCACGCCGTAGTTGCTGAGGCCACCTTCGTTGCGCTTCAGTACTTCGCCGGGATGCAGCGACACGCAGAGTGCGATGAAGGACGCGAACGCGATCTGACTTCGCGCCACGTCGCGGACCACACTCTCTTTCATCGAAGGCATGACGCGGACGGAGGGGCGAGGATTGGTCACGGCCGGTGAGACAGGGTCTTCAACTTGAACGGAGCGCTCGTGGCGCGCTCGAGCGCCAAAGAGAAGTCCGTTCGACGAGCGCTACTCGTTGGTGTCTGCTGTGTCATGGCGAAACGCACAGCCCTGACGCTACGCCAGGTGGCGTCAATTCACGCAAGACTCCGTGACTTCGGTGACAGCAGAGACACGTGTCGTGTAAGAGCTCCTCCTTCACGCTGAGGGACCGAGACTTGCGTTGGCACCTCAAGACGTCAAGCACGTCGAGAG
>JGI20206J14855_1000507_pt1 | contig 13484 bp, 16 predicted proteins | sample NGESurdeep092012_6_FD_14855 | JGI IMG/M metagenome (IMG submission 14855) | reverse complement strand
TTTTTTCCCAACAAGTTGATCATAGGATAAAAGAATCCCGAAGTTGGCTTTGAGAAATCATCATGCAAATGAAAAAATAGGTAGTTTTCTTGCAGACACTATCTATGTATGACTGTATAGTTTTTAAATCCCATTTTTCAGGCATAATCAATCTTTTAATCCTTTTTGTAATATCCTTGTTCATGTACCGTGCTGTCAACTACCATCATCCTTCTCAACACATCAAATACCTCTTTAAATTGTTTGTCATATTTTTTTCCCATTTCGGTTAATTTCTGAAAAAGTTCTTTGCAGGCTAATGCCTATCATTTACTCCTATTTAATTTCCTCGGCGATAATTTTTTCCAAATGTTATCTGCCAGTTTGGTTTCTTTATCAGTAAAGCTATAACCCGGTTTCAGAATTTGTTCGTTGGTTATTTTTAAGATTTGGTCAATATCTTTTTTCTTCCTCATCATTGTATCAATCGCAGAGAGTAATTCTTCGTTTTCAGTTTGATAGGGCAGCAATATTTTTCCTGCTTTGCAGGGCATTAATTCCAAAACGTTTTATTCAAAGAAATTATGCTCCTAGCAATTCTGCATTTCCATTTGGTAATTTCTCATCAATCGAGTGCCATATTTCAAATTGAGTTGTCCCCTTTTTAAAATTATGAAAATCTCGATAAAGTTCTAAATCTCCATCCTCATTTTCAATAAATAGAATATCTTCAAATTCATTCCAAAAATTGAGTAATTCAACTATTTTCTTTGCGATAGTTGTTTTCAATAATTGCTAATATTCTTTAAAAGCTCGTCTATGTATAACCATCATCAGTAAGTAAGTAACAAACGATCGGAAACGACTTCATTCTCTAAAGTTTGACCTTCCAATTGAAATCGACGCAACATTGACCGACCACAATCAACAAAAATTTCATTTTCAAAAAGCCCATCAGGAATTGGCAAATCGCATAAATAATTCCCAGACTTTTTGTTTCCATCAATGCTCAAAGCCACACGGACACCTTTAGATTTGACTTTGTCAATCTCTAACAATAAATCTTCAAGTCGAAAATTTTGAGCACCATACAAAATCCCTTGGCTATGTGAATATGGTGGATCGCAATAAATCAAGTCACCTTTTTTTGCTTGTGCAAATGCTTCTTTATAATCTAAATGTTCAAAGGACACATTTTTTAACCTTGATTTCCAGTCTTTAATTCTAACTGCAAAACTTTCAACAGGTATCGGGAGATGCACGCCGCAAGGAGTTGACATATAACCATCGGCTTTTCTAAATCTAACAATCCCACCGTAACAAGATCTTGTCAAAAAAACAAAATCTGCGCCATTGGGGTTTGAATTATATGCAGCCAGAACACTTTTATAAACTTCTTCTTTAGTTTCAACACCTATTCTATTTCTTCTTTCTGCATACCATTCAAGTAAACCTTTCGGGTCATTTGCTAATTTTTGCCATATTTCAATTAATGGTTTGAACGTATCAGAACCCAAACCATTAGTTGGCGCAACGGTTGCAAGAATTGCACCGCTTCCAAGAAATGGCTCTATGTAACGTTTTATATCCGTTGGAAAATATCTCGTAATCTCAACAGCAAACTTTTGCTTATTTCCAACCCATTTCAAAAGTTGCGACTTTGGTGGGTAATAAGTAACGTATTTTTCTTCTAAAGTCAACTGCATGATCTAATAATTTTAGCAAATATAGAAACTCTTGTGCTATAATCCTATTTTGGGATATGCTATTTTGGGATATATTTTTGAATCCGTGAAAAAAACTTTGAACAAAAAGGAGTACAAAATTCTATTGGAGCAGTTATATCGGCTTCGATTAAGTTCAGGGCTTCGTCAATCAGACTTAGCCGATAAACTCAAAGTGCCGCAATCATTTATCAGCAAAATTGAAAGTGGTGAAAGGCGAATTGACTTAATTGAATTAAGGGAAATCTGCATTGCCTTGGGTTCAAACTTAAAAGAATTTATCAACGAATTTGAAAAGGTACTAAACAAATGAAAGCGGACAAACGATTTTTAAATCAGCCTTTAGATTTTTGGGCAAACATAAAATTAATCAGCCAAAAAGCAGGCTATACTGATAAGAAGACCAAGCAAGTCAAGGTTCACACATTAGAAGAAATAAAAGCAGTTTATGAAAGTAATAGTCTTGATTGCAGCAAAGTGATTGACAAGAATAATAAATTTACGGCATTAGGCAATTTAATTATCGCCTATTTGCAACATCGTTCCGACTGCTTACGATTACAAGTTGAGCCGAACTTAATGAAATTGGCAGAAGCAAAGAAAACTTTTGAAAGCCTAAAGAAAAAGCTGAAACCGACTTGCCCGTTGCCATTAAACAAACAGAAAGGCGACAAGCAAGGTTACGCATATTTAACAGGTATTGTAAACATGATTATTGAAGCAAATTCCAGAGGCTTTGATTGTAATTATGACCCAAAAGAATTGACTGCTTTTACTCAAAATAAATTCCCTGTCCGCACTTTATCAAGACGAGTGGATGGAGCGTTCCCAAGCGTTATAAATCCAATAGCAATCTGGGAAATCAAAGAATATTATTTCACAACAACCTTTGGAAGTCGTGTGGCAGACGGAATTTATGAAACATGGCTTGATGGCTTAGAATTGAGGGAAGTAAAAGAAAATCTAAAAATTTCTGTTGAACATTTTCTAATTATTGACGACCATTTTACATGGTGGACAAAAGGACGTTCTTATTTGTGTAGGATCATTGACATGCTACACATGAATATTTTGACAGAGGCATTATTTGGTAAAGAAGTGATAATGCAATTACCAATAATTGTAAAAGATTGGACAAAACAGTTAAAGAAATAATCTCATTGTTGGTGATATCGTTTCACTGATGATCATCTTCCCCTTCTTTAATAAAGACAACCAAGTGGGATTTTATTTTATTTCATCCCAGCTTAGTAGTAAAAAGCAAATTCGTTATCTCACAAAGTAAGAAATAAATGAATTGATTATTATGCTTTCAATTATTTTTTGAGGATCAATTGTCCAACCTACAACCTCACAGCAGATGTAGTTTCAGATTTATTCGTAAAGCCATAAGGTATATTAGCTATCTCAAAACTTTACTTTTTTTTCGGTATATTCTACTTTTTCTTTAACCTTGAAAGAAAATTTAGGCCCGACTGCCAGCAAAAGTGTTATTGAATCTGAAACTTGATGGTGGGTAATTTCTGTTCTTCACCGTTCTTGTAGCGTGATTCAGGATTACCTTTTAAAAATTTATTATTAACGATAGAATTATTTGAAATCATTAATGTCAGGATTTTGAAGCCTGCAAAATTTATTTCAACAGGAATCATAATTTATTTTAAATTGCGGCTTTTAAAATCATGAGACCGGATTATCCTTCCAAAATATTTAATGATAAATCAGACAATTATTTTTGCCTGATGGAAGCGCTTGCTTCTGATCCTATCCTTTCATGAAAATTTCCCTTTTTGGGAAATATTCAATAACCATAAGTTTTTTTGTAAGCAGAATATAACATCTGCCTTATTATTCAGGAATGACTTTATATCAAAAGTCTCCTGTCATAAAAATTCACCAAACAATCTTTTGTGATATTAATTTTTAAATCACTTTTATTCAACATTCATTGCAGTTATAAACAGAAATAATGGAAACATCACACATAACAAAAGGCATGAAAAGATCCTCTTTTCACAACTATTTATACGATAAAATAGAAACTTCCAAAGAAATGTATTACCAACTTTTACCCGAAGATCTGGCATGGCATTCTATTGAAGAAAGAGAAGGGATTCTGAGTAATTTGGGCGCACTGGTAATTGAAACAGGAGAATTTACAGGAAGGAGTCCTCAGGACAGATTTATTGTTAAGGATGAGCTCACTGAAAATGCAATTGATTGGAATAAATTTAATCAGCCATTACATGAAAAATATTATAGGGGGCTGTATGATAAGATGCTTGAATATTTGAAAGAGAAAAGACTTTGGATCAGGGATTGTTATGTTTGTGCAAAAGATGATTACCGGCTTTACATTCGGGTAATCAACGAAAATCCCTGCTGCAACCTTTTTGCTTATAATATGTTTTTACGTCCGGGAAAAGAAGAACTAATTAATGAAAAAATAGAATGGCATTTACTGCAGCTACCTCATTTTTTTGCCGACCCATCTACTGATGGAGTAAACCGGAAGAATTTTGTCATTTTAAATTTTACTGAAAAAATAATCCTGATCGGGGGCACCCAATACACCGGTGAAATAAAAAAGGCGGTATTCAGTATCCTGAATTTTGTTTTGCCGGTAAACAAAAATGTATTGAGTATGCATTGTGCAGCTAATGTTGCAAAGGATGGCGATACTGCTCTCTTTTTTGGACTGAGCGGAACCGGCAAAACAACTTTGAGTGCAGACCCTCAAAGAAGATTAATTGGAGATGATGAACATGGATGGGATGACAATTCAATATTCAATTTTGAAGGAGGATGCTATGCAAAAGTGATTAACCTTAACCCTATTAAAGAACCTGCTATTTACAATGCTATAAAATTCGGATCCATTGTTGAAAATGTATCTTTTATGCAAGGCACAAATATCATTGATTTCGCCAGTAAAAAGATAACCGAGAATACGAGAGTAAGTTATCCCATCAATTATATCAGTAATGCAGTAATCCCATCTGTTGGCAAAGTACCTAAAAATATATTCTTTCTCACTGCTGATGCCTTTGGCGTTTTGCCATTGATAAGCAAGCTAACGTTATCCCAGGCTATGTATCATTTTATAAGTGGCTACACATCTAAAGTGGCAGGAACTGAGGAAGGTGTAAATGAACCAAAACCAACTTTCAGTGCATGCTTTGGCGCCCCTTTTATGCCACTGAATCCAGGCATCTATGCAGAGATGCTTGGTGAAAAAATAAAACAACATAATGTAAATGTCTGGTTGGTAAATACGGGTTGGAGTGGCGGCCCATACGGAACAGGGAGCAGAATAAAACTGGAATATACCAGGGCAATCGTTACAGCAGCCCTGGAAGGACAACTTGATAATGTTGTAAATCATCCTCACCCGATATTTAAAATAATGATACCCTCATCCTGCCCCGGTATTCCTTCAAAAATATTAAACCCCCAATTAATGTGGAAAAATAAAGTGGCTTATACAGAAACTGCGAATAAGCTTGCCGGTTATTTTATCAGCAACTTCAAAACATACGCTAATCATGTAAGTAAAGAGATTGTATCAGCAAGCCCTGAAATTTTGAACACAAAATCATGAATCAAATTTGTTACCATCAAACGATAAAATAAAAACATACTCTTAAAAATTAAAAAAATGGTTAACAGGCAGGTCTTAACATTGGATGAATTTACCATCAGAGAAATGAAGGAATTTCCCAGGTCCACCGGAGAACTGGCAGGTCTTCTAAGGGATATTGGCCTGGCTGCAAAACGTGTCAATGTGGAAGTAAATAAAGCGGGACTCGTGGATATTTTAGGAAACACGGGAGATGTGAACGTGCATGGCGAAGAGGTGCAGCAGTTAGATAAATTTGCCAATGATCAGTTTACGAATGTGTTAAGGCATGGAATAAGTTGCGCGGGTGTCGCCAGCGAAGAACTGGAAGATTTTGTGATCTTTGATAACAGTACAAGTATGAACTCGAAATATGTTTGTGTATTTGATCCCCTGGATGGAAGCAGCAATATAGACGTCAATGTATCCATCGGTACCATATTCAGTGTTTACCGGAGGGTTACTGAAACCGGTACTTTTGTAACCCATGAAGATTTCCTGCAACCCGGAATAAAACAAGTGGCCGCAGGATATATTATCTATGGGTCTTCCACTATTTTGGTATATGCTACTAAAAGAGGAGTCAATGGCTTTACCCTGGATCAGTCAATCGGCGAATTTTGTTTAAGCCACCCCGGAATCCGTTGCCCTGAGGAAGGAAAGTTTTATTCTATAAACCATGGCCATTTTTTTCAGTTTGATTGCGGAGTACAAAATTATGTTACTAGATGCCAGGAAAAATCAATAAATAACGGAGGCCCTTATACGCAAAGGTATATCGGCAGCATGGTTTCCGATGTACATCGCAACCTGATAAAAGGAGGTATTTTTATGTATCCTGCTACAATTGAAAAACTGAATGGAAAGCTCAGGTTATTATACGAGTGCAATCCTATGGCTTATATCATAGAAATGGCGGGTGGCAAAGCCACCGATGGGAGGCAACCAATTCTTGATAAAGTGCCGGTGGGTTTGCATGATCGCTCACCATTGTTTATAGGAAGTAAAAAAATGATGGAAGAATTTGAAAAAATAAGTTTGGGAATATAAATGAGAATTAAAAACCGGTTAGCCACATTTCTCTTACTATTACTATCTTCAAAGGATAATCCGGATTTTTAAATCTTGCTTTTACTTGTATCCCATTAAGCAATTTTCCTTTGTTTCAGACGAAGTAACACGCGGTAACATTTATATCGCAGGTATAAGGGACGATATGGTTTTTCAAAATAGAATTTATTATTTCGGTTCTGGCTTTTTTACCAACTGAAGCGCCTCCCAATAAAGTATAGTATGCGAGGCAGCCTTTGGTAAAGCTGCTCCACACAGGTAGTGTTGACTGTCTTTGTTTGAGCGGCTGGCAAATTAGATTAGCTTGTTTGGTTTATGCTTATGTAAAACACAAATATAAGTTATAAGACGACAATATTCTGCCGTCTCCAACGCAAGTAAATTATGCCACTTATAATGTTCGTTAGTAGACTTTAAACAAAAAAAAATAACCGTACTGGTTATTTTTTTTCAAAAGATATTTATCTTTAAGCTAAATTTCTATTATGGATAATCTTACTATCGCTGTCACCAGGAAGATACTCGCACGTTCTTATCGTTGTGGTACGGAAAATGAAATTGAAATGATCGGAAACGATTGCCCTATTGCACTGGCCCTCAGGGAAAGATTTCCTGATGTATTTGTCTCCGGAACTCACATATATCCTTTTGGAGATGAAAGTGATGAATCTTTTCCTTTACCTGATGAAGCAGTTGAATTCATCCGCCGCTTTGATTCTCTTGCTGACACCTCGGAAGAACGAATGGGTTTGCCGGAACTTAGTTTTGAAGTAGCATTGGAAGAAGAAGTTGCCTATGCGTAAATGGTTTTTTAAATTTACAACCAACCATTATAATAGGCACACACTTTATTCATCAGGCATTTTTCACACTCAGGAGTAGGCCTGCAAATTTCCCTGCCCAGGAAAGACATGGCCATCCCTGCATCCCATTCTTTTTGAGGGAGCACTTCCATGATTTGCTTTTCCATTTTGGTTGCGTCGTCGCCAGTTGCAATTCCCAAACGGGGTGCTACTCTAAGCACATGAACGTCTACAATCAATCCTTCTGCTGTTGCTTTTGCGTATCTCAATATCACGTTAGCTGACTTACGGCCAATGCCCGGGAGTTTAGTAAGCTGCTCCAGGCTTAACAGAATATTGCTGTCTTTCTTCACTTCTTTTGCAATAGCAATTAACCACTTTCCTTTATTATTAAAGCTTCGTGCTTTACTGATTAGTGGTGTCAGTGTTTCAAGAGATGCGTTTGAAAGCGACTGCATATTTGGATATGCTTTAAAAAGATCGGGCGCTAATTGATTGATAATGCTATCAGTGCTCCGGGCTGATAAAACTACCATCACCAGGAATTGATATACATTTTTAGCATCCAGTGGATGCGGTTTGTTTTTATATTTTTTCAATAATGGTTTAATGGCTTCCGGCCAATTGATTTCAGGTTTGTTCATGTAATTAATTAATGATGTGAATTTACAGAATTATGAAGATTGTAAGAATATCTTTTCTGTTGTAAACCTGTTTTTTCAAGGATATTAATCATCATTAGGATAAAACACAAACCACGTGCGGCAAAGAGTTCGAAATAAATTATAGAGTTGTGTTCCGCCCATGTAGCGTTGGCTGTCTTTGTTTGAGCGGTTGGCAAATTAGATTAGCCGGAAGTTTTTGTTTTGTGCGGAAGGATACGCAGCGGATGAAGCAGCAAACAAAAAGTTGACAACCAAAAAAAATTGCTGCTTCATTGGCTGCGTGGCTGCTGAATTTTAGTGAATGATTTTAAAAGCGGTGCACCTTGAAAGAACGCAGCGATGGAAGCGAAGTCGTCGAGGTACGAGACGGCGAAGCTGGAAGCGCAAGAGAGAGAAAGGCGCATGGCTTTGCGGAAGCAGTAAAGCCGAAGGTAGCAACGTTTAGGCCCCACTATCAGCATGTTTTGACGGCTGCATGTAACTTTCTTTAAAGTATTAGAATGTCGTAAAGTATATTCGTTTTAAGGCTAAATAAGTACTTACATTTTAGCTATCAATATCAATAGTAGAATTAACAATAACACTAGTATTATTACCAAATCCATTCTGACTTTGGTTGGGTTTTTTTCCACTTTTTCTGGGATAATTATTTCGTCTTCAAAATCTGTAACGATTTTATAGAATTTAGAATTGGATGCAATTGTTTTAGTTATATGAGGCTTCTTTAAACCTTTTATAAGAGAATGTGATTGATTTTCTACAAGCGGATGGTTTATATCCTCGCCTTTATCAACTGGATCATGAATAACTTCCTGTTCCCAAGCTGGTTGTTTATGTCTTGGTTGCAATGGATTACATGGCATTTTTATTTCCTCGCAGACTGTTATCTGAATAATAATATTTTTCCCTTCTTTTATATGGTAAGACTTTTCAGGATGCTTTTGTATTTTCTCCCAATCACAAGACATTTCACGGTCTATAAATATGCCATGTGGAATTTCGATTTGATCGGCAGGAAATGATTTAGGGTTTACGTATTTATATAAGAACTCCCCGTTCGGAATAATATCCCCTTTCATTTGAATTGTATAAGGTCGTTAATATCTCGCCCATGCTATTTTTGTCGGTATTTCTTTCTACAAATAAACCATCATGTTCAATTTCACAATTAATTTGGTCGTCGGAAATAGTAATATAAGCACAAGAAGAAAGTCCTTCTATTTCCATAGCTATGCCTCCTGCTGGCGTTGGACTCATAATAATTTTAGGATATACGAATTGTTTATACCCTTCCTTTTCATACCAATAGCTAATATTGTTAAGAATATCTTTTGCTAAATCAATGCTTGGTAAAGTTGGTTGCTTACTATTTCCAGAAATCCAATTATCGCCTAGTTTATTCAATCTAGTTAAATATCTTGTTCGAGAACTAATAAAGGAAGAAAAAGCATTTTTCATGTATACTTTACTTTGTTCAAGTATCAACTGATCGTTCTTTTGAAAGTTAAATATTGATAACGCACTATTTTGCTGATTCACCTCTTGGCTAATTATGTTTTCATAACTATAAAGTGGCATATTTTTATTCTGATTCATATTATTCCCAACTTTTTAAAATATCGCTTTTAAAAATATTTTCAAAAAATGAACACTGAATATCGTGTGCTATGTCAAACCATTTATCAATATTACTTCCATCACTATGAAATCCTTTTAATTTATTTTCGACAATTAATATCTGATTAACTAAATCAGGTGAAGGACTATTTACAGTAATTAATGAATATCCATTTAAAATATCGCAAGGTGTAGAGTATCTATTCCAATAATTATTAGCAGAATATTTTTCGCTATTGTAGTAAAAATTAGGAGCTGAAACATTGATAATATCAGTAATCCCCAAACCTTTAGATTTATAAGGTTCCATATCAACTCTATCAGTGTAAACTAGATAGTAAGACTTTAAACTGCCTTCAAAATCTAAATCATATTTTTTAAATAAATCGGATGTGATGTTATAAATTATTTTGAATTTATCAAAAGCAAATGAAAATCCAGGATAATTACCTACACTTTCTTCATCTTGTCTATTCCAATGTAGAGTTACCATATCTTGCAAAATTAATATTTGCCATTTTGCATCTTCACTTATTAGACGATACGTTGAAAAGCCGGTTTTAGCGTAGTCCATTTGAGCTTGCATCGTTGTACCGTTTGTCAATTCGTCAATTGGAAAAACTGGATGAGTATTTATGGTCGGATAATCCCCCAACAATCTTTGAATTAATTCAAATAAAATCCCTTTAGAAAGAAGTGCGGTTGGGCTTAAGAAAAAACCTAGTGATAATTGAGAAATAGGAGCCTTACTATATTTTGCAGCCATCTAGATCAGTAGTTTATCTTTTGAAATTTAACAAATATACCCGAAAGGATACTAATCCGTCATAAAAAAAATGTAAAGTCAAATTTAGGAACCAAATCTGATATTGACAAATGGAGGCATTTTTTTAAATAAATTCTGACTATATAATATTATTAGCGTCGTTCACTATTTTAAATTTCAAATCTCCCAAATGAACTTCAATTAAGAACAGAAAGTGAGTGGCTTCATGAATCCAAGTAGTGTAAAATGAGCAATAGAAAGGAATTTTTATTTTCCCGAATCGGAATTTCTTTTGAATTTAGTATCTGCAAATAACAGCAATTGCTCAGGTAGATGCTTGCGTAAAATCTGAATGGCGGAATCAATATAGTTGCAATTTTTTTTGTCGCTTGTAAAGTTGCTGAAATCAAATTGCTGTACTTTTTTAGCGGTTGCGATTTTAAAAATATCTCCTCGCCATAACAATGAAAGATCTGATGATAAAGGAATGGTTCGTGCGGATTGCTATGACTAAAACAAATCTTTTTTAAGCTGCTTTTTTATAGTTTTCCACATATTCTTTCCGGTTATTCACCACTGCTACGGCTCTGAGTAATATCTTATTGCATATTGCATTGAACACACTATTCGGATGTTTTCCTTCTGCTACTTTTCTATCATAATAATTTCTGAATTCCTGATAATATTGTATCGCTGATAATGCACCCATGTGAAGTAATGATTTAAGTTCTTTGTTGGCCATTTTATGTACTTTATTACGGCCTTTCAAACTGGTACCACTTGTATCACTAAAGGGTGCGACACCTGCATAACAAGCCAGTTGCTTTCCACTAACCTTACCGGCAAAATTATTGGTGCAGCACAAAATATAAGTTGCTGTAACAGGGCTATGCCAGGTACTGAGAGAAGGAAATTGTAATTGTTATTTATTGACTTATCACTTTTAATGATTAAAGTGATTTGCTTCTCTATTTCATCAATTGATTTTTCTAAACCGGTTATTGCCATTTTATAAACCTTTTCCTTCATCTTTTGAGTGGCTTCATCGTTAATATTTTTTAATTCTTTCAGATAGGCTCTGTTGGCTCCAAGCTGGGCTTTTAGTCTTGTCCTGGAAGTTATTAAATCTTTAAGACTAAGGAACACAGGGTTCAATGCAGAAGTAGCTTTCAGCTCATCGTCATTCTTATAAGCATAGTTGCAAAGCCGCTGGCTATCTATCTTATCATTCTTGCCCCTGGCAATGCCAAAACTCTTTTTAATATGGGCGGCATTTCCTATGTGAATGGGTATGTTATTTTCACTAAAAAATTTCCATAACAAGCGATGATAAATTCCGGTGTTTTCTATCACTAATAAAGTGTCATTGTCAAATTTTACATTGTGTGCTTTGAGCCACTTTTTCAGTAAAGCCAATCCTGCATTCGTGTTGTCGAAACGCTCTGTGATCATTTGATGTTTTTGATAATTAATAACGACCATTAAAGAGATATCAAACCATAGTTTTGAAACATCTATTCCTAAAAAAAAGCATGTTTGTTTTTTCATCATTTTGGGTTTAAATTGTGAGGAATACATTAACCATTTTTGCCCCATCGTCCTAGTCCTTAATAATGAGTAATTAACTCTAATTGCTATATGGACACTAAGGGAAAAAACAGCAGCGGATTGTATCCACACATAGGTAATAAACCTTGACACGGAACATAATGTTCCGCTGCTGATGGTTAGTGTTATCCACATAAAATAGTGAATTCTAAAAGAAAAAAAGAACCAAAAAAAGAAAAGTAGTAATAATAGTAATATGTTTTAATAAATTAAGAATACAAATCTAAAGGACACGAACCAGGGGATTTGTATCGGTCCCATTTCCCAGGGGAGGAAGATCACAATTATTAAAATTACAGAAAACTATTTTTTTGCATCGGTGAAATAAAACTTTTCAAAGGAACTCCGCAAAAAGAAGGACCCATAAAAATAAAAGAACCAATTAAATCTATCCTTTCCTTGTCCAAGTTTATAATTATGTAAATATTTGGTTTTCTTTTGCTAAACAATTTAGTTTTGTTACTTTTGAAATAGAAGATCCATTTTTTAAAGCAAGAGCAGAATTACGAATACATACAATATTGCAATTATGAACCCTCCGACTTCAAACATGCCTGGTTACCAGGTGAGTGAATATAAAATCATTATTACCCCAAATGACGACCTTACGGAGCGTATAATGAATATTCAAAAAGACTTTATCGAAAAATATAAAGTTATCCATCAATCTGTTTATCGTCCACAACTGATCCTGGTAAAATTTAAACAACTTCACCTTTATGAAGAAAGAATAATAAACAGCCTGAAAATTGTTGGAATGGGTTTTCATCCTATAAATATTGAGCTTAAAGACTTTGGAAGTTTTCCCACACATTCCATATTCATTAACGTGACCACAAAAAATGATATAACTGAACTGGTAAGAAAAATTAAAGAACAGAGCCAACACCTAATGAAATTGGATGCGGAAAATAAACCGCATTTTATAAATGAGTCTCACGTTACTATTGCAAGAAAACTTAAACCATGGCAATATGAACAAGGTTGGCTTGAATATAGCCACCATCATTTTACCGGTAAATTTATCGCTGATAAAATGATGCTATTGAGAAAGAAGCCGGGTGAGTATCAATTTAGCCTCGTTGAAAATTTTGAATTTCAGAATTTACCAGTAGAAATGAAACAAGGGGAACTATTTTAATATTCATACTATAAAATTTTTACTTAATGAAAACTGATGGTGCAAATAATGAACAAAATTCTTTACAGGCAAAAGAACTACAGAAGTTCTTTAATAAAGTAAAAGGGGTTTTGCTTATTCCGAAAAAAGGCAATGTGGAAGACGGGGAGTCTGCTATACTTGGCCTTGTGTTAGATACTGCCACTTATTTTAACTTCAAAGATCATGGTATAGGCAAAAACGTTGTTGATCTGCTTGATAATAAATATCCCCTGCTCTCAATAAGGTTAAATGAAAATGCAAATATTGTGGAGCTTTCAATTAAAGATAAAAATTCGTTATTAGCATTTACTTTACCAGATCAGCCTATGGGACAAGCGCTGCTCAAATTTCTAGAAAGTACAAAACCTAATGATAAAATTCCTGTGATGTTAGGCTATTTCGAAGGTGATATTCTTGTATTTGAAAAAAGTATTAAAAGTAATGTATTGATTGTTTTAGATGGCTATCTT
>JGI20206J14855_1000499_pt1 | contig 13586 bp, 11 predicted proteins | sample NGESurdeep092012_6_FD_14855 | JGI IMG/M metagenome (IMG submission 14855) | reverse complement strand
TATCCGAACGCTCTGGATCGCCCGCAGCTCGTACGGCCATCGTGGTACCTCGAGCATCGATTGAACCAAATAGTTCTGGCAAGAAAGCAATGGCCCTTGATGACACGTCTCCGGCGAGTGATGATTCGCGCAACAACTTGAGTCGATCGGCGACGTCACGCGTCTCTGTTGCTCGCAAGAGACGATAAAGGTCGAGCGCGTCCTTGTCGATCAATCGATTTGGTACGTCAATTCTTTCGTGGATCTTGTGCGCCTTCGCGACAATCAGTGCCGCCGGACCTGCCACCCATATAGCCACGGCCCTGTTATCGGATGGGTCGAGTGATGTTAATTCTGTTTTGTCTCGGTCGATGAGCGAACCCTCTAGCCCGACGGCTCGACGCGCGGAAGGTTTGCCGTGCGGGTGAAGGTCAGCGCTGCGAGAACCTGCACCCGCAAGCGCTTCAGGCACCATGAGGTCGACAACGACACCGTCCGCGCTCAACCAACTGCCTGGATTGAGACCTGGTCGAAAGCCGGCGCTGGAAAGGAGATCCTCAATGTGAGGGCTGTCCTCTAGATCACTTGGCGAAATACTGAGATCAGCATCTGTCGTGAACTCAGCGACCGAGAGATCGGAATCTCCCGTGTGGAAGTACACGGCTTGGGCGCCGACGAGGACTAGTGCTTCTCGGTGGTCCTCGAGTGCATCAAACGCATCAAGTAGAACCTTGCGAGCTTTGACGTAGAGGGGATCAGGATCGCCAGACATCTTGGTTCCTATCCATCCAGAGCAACAGTTCTTCCCCCTCATTCGGCTCGCGCCCGGATCCTGTCATCAGGTCGACCGCAATTTGACTTGGCGACGCGACGATGAGTTCATTGAAAATCATTGTCCGTTCGAAGACGACCTTGTCGTACGGTTCAGCAAGCGTGACGTTGGACCCGGATACCGCTGGTCGTAAGCCCAACTCACTCGCAAACTCCGCCGAATTGTCGACGTAAATTATGGCGGTGCGGGTGGGCGCAACGGGTTCGAACCATTTCGCGGCCAACGATGACGTGATGGCATAGCGGGACTTCGCTTCGCTCAACCTCGGAAGAAGCGATTCAACTCCCCTAGGTTCGAGATACGACTCGACGGTGTTTGACTTTCTCAGTTCGTAGTCTTCGCTCCAGCGACGAATGGCGTCCATCCAATTGACGTTCAAAACACCTCCGTCCTTGTCGCGTTCTAGGAGGGCGTCCTTCTCAAGAAGGTCGATGACTCTCGAAAGCGTGGCTGCGGGCACGTTCGTCTTAGCGCTAAGTTCCCGGACACCATACGGTGGCCTCGAGTCAATCAGTGCTCGCATTGCTCGTCCTGCGCCGCGTCCCGCTATGGAGCGAAGTGGTGTGTCGTCGGGCCAAGGATCCTTGTCCGCACCCTGAAGCTCAATGAAGAGTCCTGGTGAGTCACTCCGAAGTCTGACGTTTCCGGTCGTATCGACGTAACTTACGCCGAGTTCTCTAAGTACTTCTCGAGATCTAGGGCTTAGGTATCGCGTGGCGATAAGGCCCCGTCCCTCTTCGCGGCCGTTGTCCAAGTATCGATTTATTTGTTCCACTGCGTTTAGAAGATTTCTTGTTGTTGATTGACGCCTCGCTTCGACTACATATGTGACTTGCTCACCAGAGGGTGAGGTCACGATGAAGAGCGCGTCGACCAACCCCGAAGTTCTCAGTGGTTCGTATGTCGTCGTCATTCGCCAAGTCGGAGGTAACACATTCTTCAAAATGACTTCGCATTGACGAAGTATCTGGGAGTCGTTCTTAGGTTTGTTGGGTCCCATTTATTCACCTCCTTGATTCGATTCGTTTCAAGTATATCGGTGTCTCGTGTGACACGAAACAGAAATATAAATGGAACACTAGAACCTGGCGAGTCGATTTCGCTCCGTTCATGCGGAGTTGCAGAATCTCGGCACATATCATCCAATTGTGAGCGAACACCCGTTCGCTATCGTGTGGCTATGAACCTAAATCTGAGTGCCGCGGGCCGCGAGCTCGGCGTATCGGGTGGCGATCTTCGCCGGGCTGGTTTTCACCACGTCAGCGAGGAGCAACTCGCCGCCTGGCACACAGCGCCTCCTGCTTGGCTTTTAAAATGCCTGGCACGAAAGGCGAGCAACGCACGCAGTGCGGCTATGAAAGTCGCGTTGACATGTTCGTTGTGTGGTGCGAGCAAACTTTGCACACCGCAAGTTGCGACGAAGGTTGCCGGTTACATCCTTGTCTGCTCGGCGTGTAATCGGCGCGGACTAAGGCCGGAGCTCATGAAAAAGAGCTCAATCACGTGGAACTTTGAGTTCAATCTGGCTGGCGGATTTACTGGCTGGAGACCCTACGAGCCGCCAACGCCAGGGTCGCGTGACGACCGTGACGCGTTTATGTTTCGAGCGTTAAAGGAAGGTGTCAGTGACGCCGCGGCACTACGAGAGTGGAATCGGTACAAGGGAGAACTGGCGGACAAGAGCGACGATTGGCCTTTGGCCGAGATCATCTTGCTTCACGACCGGTCTGTTAAATCCTGAAGGTCCCCGGTCCATTATCAGGGCTGAATTCGAACCGCCCGGAGACGCTCGGGTCCGCGCTCGTCTCGGGGGCTGTATTCGGAGACCCGAGTATGCGTGTTTGAATAGTAGGGAAGCATTGCGGACCTACGTGAGCATTCCTTCAGTTATTTCATGCTGAGGACGCGCAGTGGGTCCACCAGTTTCGATAGCTATTGAAATCTGAACATTGCTCCCGTAGCTCAGGGGATAGAGCATCGGTTTCCTAAACCAATACTAAGCGTGCGAACGTATCCGTGTAGACCCTGCAAAATCAGTTAAATCGTTGATGGATGCGGTGTTTCTACCGCATCTCGGCTCGACAGTTGTACCCTACGATTCACCACTATTCGTCGCCAATGTTGTGCTGAGGTTGTGCTGATTCCCAACGACGTTTCTGCGCGACGTTGGTGGGCGCGAGCGAAGGACAAGACGTGGACTTGGTGCCGCCACTGAGGGGGAGCCACCGCGCATTCGCCTTCGGCGCCCCAGTGGTGTAGAATACATGTGTTCTGAGGTTCTTGCGGAGTGGATGGAGAGAAGCCGTATCTTGCAGTGGGAAACCGAGGAATCGGAGGAGTTCGAGCGCTGGTTTGATTCGTTGAAGGAGGGCGACCAAATCCAAGTGATCGCGGCACAAATGTACCTGGAGCAGACGGGTCCGGCGGCGAAGATGCCGATGTCGTACCCGATAAAGCAAGCGAACGCGTGTGGCATGAAGGAGTTGCGACCCGGTTCCGCCGGGCGAAGTGAGTTGCGCATTCTCTACGCTTTTGACTTCCGTCGTAAGGCCCTGCTCCTCCTGGGGGGCGATAAGGCAGAGTTGTCGGAGGACTGGGACAGGTGGTACGACCGCAACGTGAAGACGGCCGACGCGATCTTTGCCAGAGAGGTGGCGACAGCGAAGAAAGAAGAGTCAACGGCAATAGAGGCAAAGAAATCGGCGACGAAGCCGAAAAGTGGAAAGAGGAGAAGAAAATGAGTTTCAAGGACACGAAGAAGCGACTCATGGCCGATCCGGCGACGGCGGCTCGAATTAACGATGAGGTGGCCCGAGCGCATCGGGCCGTGGCCCTCGCCGATTTACGCGCGGGGCACGTTACGCAAGCTGACGTGGCCAAGGTACTTGGAGTGTCTCAACGTCGAGTCAGTGCTATTGAAAACGCGCCGGACGTTCAGATCTCAACACTTCGCTCGTATGTCGAGACACTCGGGTACAAACTAGAAATCATCGCCGAGAAGGCTGGCGAGCGGATTCCCATCGAATTAGGGCAGCTGTAGTTCGGAGTCGATAAGTCAAAACTGCCAGATATTCTCTGGCGCGAAGCCTAGATTTTCGATTGTGTAGTCCTAAACACTGAGAGACCTCCTCGGTCCGGGGCCGCTGTTGTTTTACTCTCGTCAACCAAAAGTGATGGCAGCAGGTTCAAGTTGTTGAACCTCAGAGTTGACCATCTGCATGCCATGCGGTCGTTTTCAGTTAGCCTGCGATCGTTGGTGACCGTATTTGGTTGCGATAATCGGGTTTTAGTTCGCCGGCGTTCCGGCGCGACCGCACGTAACCATCGGCGTTGCTAAAGGCGTTGCTAAAGGAAATATTTGCCAAAAGCTCAGCAGTTCCGACCCTTCGGTTCCTAGTTCGATTTGAGACGTGTACGACAAGCCGAGCCGAGTGACGGAGCGGCTTTCGTGGCTCGAAGGCGCGGGGTTCGGCGCTTCGGTGTAGTGGAGTCGCCGGGACTTGGCAATCATCGTCGCCGAACATCGGTAGTGGCAACTCATCAGAGTTTGGTATTGAACCTGGTGTCGGTTCCACGTCATGTGCGACTCCACTGCAGCGTCGTAGGGTCCCAGTGACCGATTGCCGTTTCGTCAAAAAGTGCATCGACGAACGACCTCACTATCGCCAGTGCTTCGTCGAGCGTTTGAGCCAAAGGCAGGAGCGAGCGTTGTGCTTCGCTCTCATACCCCGTCTTCCAAAGTGCACGGTCAGGTACATCGAAACGGTTTGGCAGAATGATTCCTCGCCGCGTCGCTTCCGACTGCAGGGCCGTTCTCTGAAGTTTGGCGTCGACCGATGCCTCCGTAATGATGGCGACGAGGTCGACGAGGTCCTTGAAACGGGTAGATGGACGGTCTCCGTGCCGCTCGATGATTGCCACCACTTTGTCGGCTACATGATCTACGAGCGGGTAGACCCGATAACCGTGCTGGTCGATGTTGGGCATCACGATACGGGCTAGCGCCGGCATTTCATCAGGCTCCCCGGTCATGCGCAGATTTGAGCCCACTAGATCGACGTGGAACTGAGCCCACTCCGTCGCTCCGACATATACGGTCACTGAAAACCGGACGCTGGCTGCTCCGTCGAAGTGTGCGCGTGCTGGGCCCATATCGAACCTGAACCAGTCGCCGATGTCCAGGTCTGCCGCTCGACCGATGTCGGCTTCAGCCGCTTGACGTTCCACCGCTCGATAGACGTCGACATCGATTGTGGCTCGAACGCCAATTTCGCGGGCAAGGAGCGCCGTAGCTCCCTTTACGACCCACCCGTCATCGACGAGGTACAGCCGCTCTAAGAAGCGGTCGTAGGCCATCTGCCGCTGGAGCTGCGGGAGGTTCCACCGACTCGTCTCTGCGACCACTTTGAGCTTGTCGGTGAGCGCTCGACGGAAGGCCATCGGACTCGAATAGGTGCGCTTGCGTTCGCTCACGCTGGTGCTGCCGGTCGTGACACTGAAGGTGCGCGAGTCGGTGCAGAGCGAGCGATCATCGAACTGCGGGCCTCTTGCATCCATTTCTCAATGTCCTTATCACCGACGAGATCGAGCAGCCAGCGAAGGAGGGCGAGCCCATCATCGCGGCGCAGTCCGAATCTTGCGGCGTGGGGGGTGAGGCTCACCGCGAAAGCTCCGGGGTAGTCGAAGACCGGGCGGATGGCGTCGACAATAATCTGAGCGACGGCCCCAGGGTCCTCGTGGTCGTACAGTAGGTCAGAGACGATTCGTGCCGGCCGGGTCGCCGGCAGTCCGCGAAGTTGATTCCATTCTTCGTCCGTGAGGTGGCGCTGGTGAATACGAACATCTCGCCGTCGGCTCTGCTTCCGCCGGGCCAGCGTGAACTCGTGCCGGTCCGCTGGGAGGTGGCCCACACCATAGAGGGCCGCCGCCGACCGGTGCGACACCACGCCTTCTGCAGGAGTGCGCTCCCACGCGGGTACGTTGGGAGCCAACTGCAGCCACGCGGCTCGCAGTTCCATGTGATCTGGTGTGGGTGAACCCACGAGCCGGTAGACGCCGTAGGCAACTCGCTTCAGAAGTGAGTCTGGCGCCGTAAGGCGCTCAAGCGTCGTTGCTGGAATCTCGACGTTTTCGAGTTGACCGCGGGTCACGAGGCCCCACTGCTCTTCGGCGAGATCTGCGATGCGATCTAGGGTCTTAGGGCGTTCCACAACTGCATTATACCCTGATAACGGGGGGTTACGTAGTACTGATGAGTAATTAGAACTGCATGATGCCCTGTAAATGGGGGAGTTTGTAGTAGTAGCCACGTATCTGGCCCGTCCGATCACGCGGCGTACAGTACGAAATTCACGCAGACGGTGATACCAAAATTCCGCAAGAATCATCACCAATTTCACGGATCTCGCACTAGGGGTGTCGCCGGTAGTCCTTTAAGTTGACTTTTGGCCAATAACTAGGGCGTTGTGATAAGCCGGGAATGAAGAAAGCAGGTCAGGACATCCATGGCTGCAGCGCTTGTTGCAGCCATGAGAAACGTACTCGCTCCTGTTCTAGGCGGACCGCCGGGCCGTAACGATTCTCAATGAGGTCGTGATACAGCGCCCGCTCAGCATCGTTAAGGTTCGCCAGAGCTCGGCTGGTGGGGCTGGGCTCGGTTACCCACTGCCGGGGATGGGCGAGCAGTGTTTGAAGATCCATCATTATCGATTGCACGGAATCGAATTGAGCCCGCAGTCGGTGCAAGATGTCGAAGCCATGCGTGTCGATGTCACCCCAGTAGACGATCTCCCGTCCATCCATCCAGGGGATGTCTTGCAAGGCGGCGAGGCTGAATCCGGATCCGAAGACGACGATTGAATTCGGAACGGCGGGAAAGGCGAGGTAGGTGATCTCGTTTTCGATGACAAAAACAGTGTCGGCGACGAGCTCGAGAACGGCAAGTTCCTCGGTGCGCAATGTGATCTCGCTGAGGTCCTTCGGGAGGGCCGGTTGTGGGTTGAGTAAACGGAGCCGCGTATAGGTTGGCTTGAGTCGAAAGCGGAACCGGCGCGCGAAGTCGGCGGCGCTGTACTCGGAGTCAATCCGATCCTCGGGCAGCACGGCCGTTAAGAGTTCGTCGAGCAGTTTGCGATGGTGGTCGACGAATTTGGTGTCAAGACCCTCGACGTCGATTTGGCGCAGGTAGAGGACTTCCGTGCTGTTAGCGATGATCCAGGTGACCGTGGCCAACAAGTCCGCCCAGATGCTTTGGTGCGCAACCGCGCTCAAGGGATGGGCGACCACCCAAGGAGCGAGTGTGGGCATCGCGGTTTCTGTTTGTCTCAGGATTGTATCGAGCGAGCGAACGTCGCGGGTCGTGCCGATCAGCGCGCAGAGTTGTTCGAAGCTTTCGATTCGGACTCGGGCTGGCACCAAGTTTGCGCCGAGGTTCTTGCCCTTGATGGTGCGGTAGGTCACCGCAAGGCGCGCGGTCCCCCCACCGGAATGGCTGTCGCGCTGGAATCCTTCGGCCCAGTGCACCGCGTCATCGAATTGATCGAGCAGCTCGTTCGCCGATGGCGCTTTCACGGGGAGTTCGATCGGTGTCCACGGCACGTTCCCGGCATAGTCACTCAGGTAACGTCCCGTAGCCCAACGCTTGCGTAAAATGGCAATCAGGTCGTTGACGTTCGTCCAGGAAGTCATGCGCTGGGGTCGTCGGTGACGCTTTCACCCTCAGCAGTCCCTTGACTCGCGGCATCGGCGACGGTGCTTCGCTCGAGACGACGACGCCGGTACTCGGTGATCGTCAGGCACTGGAGTCGCGAGAAGTTACCGTTGGGGTTGTCGACAAAGCCGACGGCCGCCACATGCGGCTCGATCACGTGGATCTTCTGGAGCGGGGTCACGATAAGGAGTTGCAGCCCGAGACGGGTGAAGAGGCGTAAGGCATAGCGGGTCGAAACTTCCGAGCCACGACTAAACGCCTCATCGATGACGACGAATTGGAAAGCCTTTGATCGCTCGGCCTTCCAGTCCAACTTGAACTGGTACGCCAACGATGCGGCCAGAATCGTATAGGCGAGCTTCTCCTTCTGGCCGCCCGACTTTCCCGCCGAGTCACTGTAGTTCTCGTACTCGACGTCGTCGGCTCGCCACCGCTCGGAAGCGGAGAAGAGGAACCATTGTCGGACGTCGGTCACCCTACGAGTCCAGTTACGGTCCTGTTCAGTGGTACCCTCTCGACCCTTGAACCGGTCGATGATGCGCTTGACCTGAAGGAACTTCTCTTCCGAGTACTGGTCGGAGGCGCTCCCACCGACCACGTTGTCCGTGCAGGTGCGCAGGTCAGCCCGGAACTCGCGAACTTCGGTGTTAGTTGTCTGGTTCGCCATGAGTCGGATGTAGCGTCCCTCGTTATAGTCAATGCCAGCCAAGGACTCATTGATGGTCCCGATGCGGTCTTGAATCTGTTTCTCGTGCTTGTTGAGCTGGGCCGAGAATCCGGCGATGTCGCGGATTGCGTTCTTATTGAGATAGTCCTTGAACTCGCGTTCGAATCGGGGAAGATCGTCGTTGGCTACTTGCTGATGGAGTTGGCGATACTCTCGCGCCGATGCGAGCGAGTCGTCAAACTCGGTGGTTTCGTGGGGGTACTTCCCTCGGAATGCGCCCATCAGCCTCACGATGTGCTGCGCGAGTGAACCCTCTTGTTTGGTGATCGTGTTGAGCTGGTGCACGAAGGAGGCGTTGATGGATTGGTGGACCGTGGTGAGGCGCACGACGTCTGGCGCTGATCCGTCGAGTTCAAATGCCACCGCCGCGTCAATCGAGGCGAACGATTCGGTGGCAACCTCTACGGCCTGCGCATTGGACAACATTGCCCTGACGCGGTCCATCTCGGCCTCGGCGGTACGTAGACGGCCCTCGGCGGCGCCCCGGTCTCGTTGGAAGCCGTCACGTAAGTGTTCATGGTTGGCGACCTCTTGTCGGACTCGTTCACGTTCGGTCGTGAGGAGGGCCAGCGTGTCCGATGACGAAGTGATACGAAGTTGTTCGGCGCGCAGCATCGCAATGTCACGCACGAGACCCTGCCAGTCCAGGTCGTCCCAGTTCGTGTGCTCGCCAAGACTGGACAACGATCGGAGTTGCAACGAGGCCGTCTCGCCGAGTTTTGCGAGGCCAGCAATGACGCTCGAGATGGAGTTCAGTCGCTCCTGCAACGTGCTGGCGTGGGCGAGGAGCGCGTCGACTTTCGCCTGATTCGTCCAACCGAGCACGTACTCTCGGCGGTCGTCGATGCGCCGGCGGTCATCTTTTACGTGGCGTTCTCGGTCCTTGATCTGTCCAGATCGGGTTACCGCTCGCTGGCTGGCGCGAAAGTCGTCAATCGTGTCCACACAGGCGTAGTTGGCGCGCCGGGCGAGCTCGGCCTTCAACCACGACTCGAATCCCGACTCAGGTTTGATCTCGAGCATGTCGACCAACAGGGGATGGGCCGAGCGGCGCTCGGGCAAGGTCGCCGGTGCCGACCGGGTGGGCACTCGGAAATAGACGATTCGAGCATTGAGATGATGGTCGTCGATCCAGGCCGCCACGGCTTCGTAGTGTTGGTCGGGAACTAGCAGGGACAGGGCCAAGTTGTGCAGCACACGTTCCGCCGCACCTTCCCACTGGCTTGCTTCTTCGAGGACCTGGATCAACTCGCCGGCGAAGGGTAAGTGGTCGGGTTCGATGGCGAGGTCGCCGCAGAGGTGCTGGCGCAACTCGAGGCTGTCACGAGGAATGTTGCTGCGACGTGTCTGCAGACTGTGTAATTCGTTGTTAACTCCTTCGGATTCCTCGTTGATAGAGCGTTGCTCGAATCGTCGCTCATTGAGATCGTTCTCGATGGCGCCATGCTCACTCTCTAATTCGATTTGCCTGGCAGCGGCGCGCTCGCGGGTGGCGAGGAACTGTTCGGCGACCGACACCTGCTCCATACCTACCTGCGACAACAAGGTGTTGAAGCGGTCGAACTTTGTCTGGCGAATTTGTTTGTCCCGCTGGTGGCGCTCGATCAACCTCTCGATGTCGGCCAGTCGATCACCACCGACTCCGGCAATCTGGAGATTCAACTGCGCCTCGGTTTCGCGCAGGTCTCTGACGCTCTCTTCGACCGACTTGAGTTCCTGATTCAGATCGTGCAATTGGACCGCGAGCACTTCGAGTTCGAATAGAAGAGCGTGGCGCGCGCGGTCAGCGAAGTACAAGGGCAATGCCGCGAGTTGGTGGTCGAGGGTAGCGCGCTCGTACAATATCTGGTCGTAGGAGTCGAGGTCTGCGACGAGTGGGTGGAGTAGTTCCAGCTGGGCGCGGGCGCGCAACACCGCATCGTGAGCCTGCGTGAGGTTTTCGAAGTGTTCGATCAACGAGGCAATGTGGCTCTTGGTGTCGAAGGGCTCGAGCATGTGGCTGCGAACAAAGTCGTTGAGGTTGTCGACCGCCTTCATAGATACCGTCTGATGAAAGAGCTCCATGGCCTGCTCGGATTCGATGCCGAGGTGGCGTCGGAAGTCCCGTCCGTACTCGGAGAAGCTGTCGTAGACCCTCGCGCCACCATCGAGTAGCCGGCGCTTCAGGGAGTTGAACTCGGTGCCGAACTCGGAGAAATCCTTAGCGATGGACTGGTCGGAGTCGGCGACAACGAAGAACCGCTCAGGCTGACCCGAGCCCATGTCTTTGGTGCGAAACACCTGGGCTAGCGTGACCGTGGTGGCGTAGCCGGTGTTGGCGAAGACTCCCAATATGACCGAGAAGTGCCTGGTGCCGCGAAGGGGGACCGGACGAGAGACCCCCGTCGTCTCGTTGCGTTCGGATTTGTAGTGTCCCTGCACGTAGGATCGCAGATCGCGCTCACGGGTCTCGGCACCGGCGGCTTTGTTGTAAGAGATCTTGTTCGCCGGCAAGAGCAGTGTGGTGATCGCGTCAACGAGTGTGGATTTGCCCGAGCCGATGTCGCCCGTCAACAGCGCGTTGCGGCCCCCGAGCTCGAACGACCAGACCTTTTGGTCGAAGGTTCCCCAGTTGAAGACTTCGAGGCGCTGTAGACGACTTCCGGAGAGTCGGTCGGGCAGTCCGTCGTCGAGGTCGATCAGGTTGAACAGCGACGACATCAGCCAGACCCCTCGACGTGGCTCAATTCAGTCAGGTATTCGTCCAGTCGGGCGTCGAACTCTGAGAGCCACTGCCCGTCGACATAGGCCTTGAGGATTCGTCGGACCTCGAAGAGGTCCTGTTCGTCGCGCAGTCGACGAAGGAAACCGAGTTCGCTCACCTTGTTGACATGGGCGTCGATTGTGTCCACCAGTCGGGCGTCGTTCGTGGAGTCGGGCATGAATAGCCGGAGCATCTCTGCCATTTGATCGCGGCTGAGGATCAGTCGGGTGTCCGCGCTGCTGGCGTCGAACTCGGCCAAACGCTTGCGCAGCAGGGCCAGCAGCACGCTGACGTGAAAGGAGAGGGCGCGCCGGGCCACCAGTCGTGGAAACTCAGCGGCGTCGTCGATGGGAGGACGGCTGCGCAGGAAGGCGTAGCCCTCGGCTTCGTCGACTATGACGCTCAGTCCAAGCACCGTTACGTAGTCGCTGACCTGGTGGCGCACTCCGAGCAAGACACTCCAGAGCTCTTCGTGGGTGTCGCGGTACAGGGGACCCTTGATGAGTTGGATAAGAACCAGGGATAGGTCCGATGGTGCGGAATTTGCGCCGGGCATGGTGTCAGTCACAGCGTCTCCGATTGGTCCCGGCTGAAGTTGACCCGTGGCAGGTCGACCACGCGCTCGACGTCCGCGGTGCTCCACTCGATGCGCTCACGACGTTCTTCGTCGAAGATCACGGAGAGCCCGGGTTGGTTGAGTGACAGGTAACCAACGAGTTCGGCCAGGCCTTGTTCTAGTGGTTCACCGGTGATCACCTCGCTGAGGCTGACCTGGTCGTGACGCCCCAGCGAACTAAGCACCCGCTGAGTGAGCAGGTCGCGGTCGACGTAGAGCTGATTCAACAAAGCCGAGGAGTCGAAGTCGTTGTTCCCCTGCTCCATTGACTCGCTCTCCAGCGGTGCTCGCAGCGTTCGCCGGTACAGCGGGCGCTCCATAGGCAGGCCGAGCGCGAGGTTAGTGTCATCAAGCTCCATGCTCACGGCTGGGTTGGTCAGGTCACGAACTCTCAGCGCCTTGGCTTCGATGGCGCGCAGCAGGTTGAATACGCGCCGGTTCTCGAGCCACACCTGATCATCGAGAAAGCGTCGGAGTTGATCTGACAGTAAGCGGACGGTGGCCTGCGTTCGCTCGCTGGCGTCGATCCAATCGAAGTGAATACGGCTGAGTCGGCTGTCCTGTTGACCGAGATCTTCGATGTGCTGTAGTCGTTCGAGCAGTTCAGTGAGCTCAGCCTGCTTGTGGTACGACAGCAAGAAATCGTAGAAGGCCTGAAAGCTTCGGCCCTGGTCGGACTCGGCGATGCCATTACGACTGCCGAGCGCCTCATCGAGCAGCGCGCCCTTCGTTCCGCTCCAGCCAGCGATCTGTTCGCGCAGATTGCGGTCGAGCTTCCGGAAGTTCTCCTCCACTTCTCGAAAGTCGGCGAGCAGCTCTCTGGCCGTGCGGGCGAACTGCTGGTACCGATCACGCTGGCTTACGGCGTCAAGCACCGTGATCTCCCCGCGATCGGCTCGGGCAATCTCCTCATCGATTTCGGCGCGCCGCTTCCGCAACTCGACGAGGCGGCGTTCGGGATCATCATCGGCGCCAAACACCATTTGGCGTAGTAGGTCGAAGATGATGTTGAGGCGTGACTCGGTTCCGATGAATTCGCGCGCAGGGAGGTCTCGCACCCAGAGCAGCGCCTTTTCAACGGCTGGGGCGAGGTCAAAATGTGCCTCGTCAGACCCTGCTGGATAGTACTTACGAAGCCAGCCGTGGTCCGGTGAGGCCCAGTCGTCCAAGTACGCCGAGGCGGTCTTAGGGAAACTGTTCTCACCGAGACGCTGGTTAAGCGCGTACAGTTCTTCGTCCAGCGCGGCTGTGACCACGGTGGCCGGAAGGTCGCTGGCATTGTTGTCAACGAATACGCGGCCAAGGAAACTGAGGACGAGCGCAGCGTTGTTGGAGCGAAGCAACGCCCACGCCGGGTGCTGGGCTCGGAGATGGGTGAGTTCGTCGTACTGCATCGTTACACGGTCCTCCCGCACTTGGGAGTAGAGGTATTCCAATCTTCGCAGAACGGATGAGACACGAGATGAGCGTACGCCAATGATGTGACATCGAACATTTCTCGAGAACTAGTGATGGGCCAACTGGGCTTGCCATTGGTTGCTGTATCTCTGCTCGCACCCAGTTGTGACTGTAGGACTAGCGTGCATATCAAACGAGTTCAAACAACTACCTCCGCGATCGAGTTGCTAAAGGCGTTGCTAAAGGCGTTGCTAAAGTCCACCACGCACATTTCCATTTCGTGGAGATGTGCGTGGCATATAATAGCCCTTTGATCTGCCGTTTACTTGGTGGAGGTAAGGGGATTCGAACCCCTGACCCCTTGCATGCCATCAACACTTTTGACGTTTTTTGACGTGTGCAAACGTCCAAATTTTCAGTAATTCATTGGGTTTTCGTATGAGAACGTTTTTGGGTGTATCCCGAAGTTTTTTGTGGTTGCTTGCACGGTTGCTTGCATTTACGACAGTGCAAGGGGTAGGGGAGAGGATCTGTCTGCCATGCTCAACAAAGTTGATCAGTTTCAAGAGTGGCTCGCGGTGT
>JGI20206J14855_1000495_pt1 | contig 13636 bp, 10 predicted proteins | sample NGESurdeep092012_6_FD_14855 | JGI IMG/M metagenome (IMG submission 14855) | reverse complement strand
TGCGATGCGCAAGTGGCGCATACACATACACTGTTTCTGAAGCGATCTTTAATTGCTTTTCGCGCTTCATGCTATCGAGTGTGCGCATGTTGTGCAGGCGGTCGGCAAGCTTTATCAATATTACCCGCGGGTCGTCTGTGAGCGTGAGTAAAATCTTTTTAAAATTCTCTGCTTGCTGCGATGAATTAGCATCGAGTACATTTGAAATTTTTGTAAGGCCATCTACAATCTTTGCAATTTCAGCCCCAAATTCCCGCTCAACCATTTCAAGCGTAATATCCGTATCTTCTACAGTATCATGCAGCAAAGCACAAATCGTACTGCGAACTCCAAGCCCTATTTCTTCCACACAAATCATGGCGACAGCCAAAGGATGCAAAATATATGGCTCCCCACTTTTGCGCCGCGTAGTTTTGTGCGCTTCAGCAGCTATTTCAAATGCAGCCCTTACCTGTTCCTTACTTCCTGTCTTTAATTTTGGTTTCAAGGCTCGTAATAAAGCGCGGTATTTACGAAGAATTTCTTTTTTTTCTTCTTCTTCGTTCATTGTATATTTTGGGATGTCCAGCGTGGTTTCCATTTACTACGAATTTACACAAGAATTAAATTGAAAAATAAAAATTAAAATTCCTTTAATATTTTGAATCCAAATTTTTGAAAAAAAATGTAAATTATTTCTTATTTGAGCCCAAAGGAAGATGGAGCTATCACCGTTAAAAAGTCTTATTTAACTACGCAACGGTTTATCTGTTGCTATTTGCACCAATAAATTATGAAATATTTTTAAAGTACTCAGAAGAATGATAGCATAAATCCAGGTGAATAAGAATTATAATTATTTGTTCGGTTACTATTGAAAAACTTTTGGAAAGTTCTTTCGGTATTCATTTTATAAAAGGGATTTTAATAATTTTTTAAAAATAAGCAGCACCTCTGAAAGATATTTTAAAATTCTGCTCTAATTAATTCACCTATTCATTTTATCCAAAAATCCATTACTTTTGCCGCCCCAAAAGCGCATGTGGTGAAATTGGTAGACACGTCAGACTTAGGATCTGATGCCGCAAGGTATGGGGGTTCGAGTCCCTTCATGCGCACTTTCTTCAACAATTTTCTAAAAAGAAAATAAGAAACCGTACTAAAACGGTTATTAAATTTTGATTAATGGCAAGTGTAACAAAAGAAAATCTGGGTAACCTCCACGATAAATTGACAGTTAAAGTTTCTAAAGAAGATTATCTTCCTTCATTTGAAAAAGCAATAAAAGATTATAGTAAAAAAGCCAATATTCCTGGTTTCAGAAAAGGAATGGTGCCCGCAGGCATGGTTAAAAAAATGTACGGAGCTTCTATATTTTATGATGAAGTAATTAAATCTGTTGAAAAAGAATTGCAGGCATATTTGGTAAAAGAAAAACCTGAAGTTTTTGCGCAGCCTTTGCCTATGGAAAATGATTTGCGCAAGCTGGATATGAACAAGCCTGACGAATATGATTTTCCTTTTGAAATAGGATTGAAGCCTGCAGTTGCTTTAGACGCTCTTGCCACAGCCAAACCGGTTTTTTACAAAGTAAAGACTACCCTGGAAATGGTGAATGAAGAAGTAGAAAAACTCGTTACCAAAAATGGCGATTTGAAAGATGTAGAAACAGTTTCTGCTCCTGAAAATGTATTGAACGTATTATTTGAAGAAAGTGATGCTGAAGGAAATCTTGTTACAGAAGGTATTTCAAAAGATAATTCTATTTTATTAAAATATTTTACAGAAGAATACCAGCTAAAATTACAGGATAAAAAGGTGGTCGATTCTATTGTTCTTCAATTAAAAAACGCTTTTCCTGAAAAAGAAAGAGAATGGATTTTATCCGATTTAGGATTAGATAAAGAGGATGTTTCTTCTATAGAAAAATATTTTAAAATGTCTATTACCAAAATTGGTTTGGTAGAGAAAAAAGAATTGAATGAAGAATTTTTTAACCAGGTTTTCCCGGGGAAAGAATTAAAAACTGAAGAAGATTTCAGAAAAATATTAGAAGAAGAAATTCAGAAACAATGGGATGCTGCCGGTCATAACCAGGTTCAGGATCAGCTTTATCATACCTTAATAGATACTCCGTTACAATTTCCGGATGCATTTTTAAAACGCTGGATTGAGATTGGTGGTGAAAAACAAAAAACAAAAGAAGAAGTAGAGAAAGAATATCCGCAATTTGTAAATCAGCTCAAATGGACGCTAATCAGCGATAAAATAATTAAGGAAAACAACCTCGAAGTAACCGATGAAGAATTAAGAAACAGTATGAAAGAAGAGATCATGCGCTACTTCGGGCAAATGAATCTGGGAGAAGACACTACATGGATTGAAAGTTATGTTGACAGAATGTTGAAAGATGAAAAACAGGTAGATAACTCTTACAGAAGATTAATTACTGAAAAATTATTTACCTGGTTAGAAACACAGGTAACCGCGAAAGAAAAGGAAACTACTTCGGAGGAATTTTTAGCTATGCAACATCACCATCATCATTGAGATGGTGGTTGAGAGTTTAGATAGTTTAGAGAAAACAAGAATCTTGCATATTTGTTCTTTTACTGGTTTAGAAAGTTTAGCAGGAAACCAACATCGTACATCATACATCCAACATCATACATTTCTTCCCTGTCCTTTTGTCTTATTTTTTTTGTTAGCATAATATTTGGAACTTCACCGCAGTAAATTGTTTTACACTAAATTTAATTTATGAATATCGGAAATGAATTTGAAAAATACGCTGTAAAGCACAGAGGTATCAGTAGCAATACCCTGGATGGATATATTAAACACAATGTTTCTAATCTTACTCCCAACATCATTGAGGAAAGGCCAATGAATGTAGCCGTCATGGACGTTTACAGCCGTCTGATGATGGATAGGATTATTTTCCTTGGATATCCCGTAAACGATGAAGTAGCTAACATCATTATCGCACAATTACTTTTTTTAGAAAGCACAGACAGGACAAGAGATGTGCAACTTTATATTAATTCTCCCGGGGGAGGCGTTTATGCAGGATTGGGACTATATGATACTATGCAGTTTGTAAATCCTGATATTGCCACCATTTGTACAGGTATAGCCGCAAGTATGTCAGCCGTATTAATGGCAGCCGGCGCACCAGGCAAAAGGAGCGCTTTACAACATTCCAGGATTATGGTGCATCAGCCGAGTGCAGGCGCAGCAGGCCAGGCATCAGATGTAGCAATCACGGTAAATGAGGTGCGAAAATTAAAACAGGAACTATATGAGATCCTGAGTAATCATACAGGGCAGACTATTGAAAAAGTGACTAAAGACAGTAGCCGCGATTTTTGGATGAACGCAATGGAAGCTAAAGATTATGGTTTGGTAGATGAAGTATTGATCACAAATACAAGAAAACAAAAAAAATAGACTTTCAAAATAAATAATTATGAATTTTTATAAAAATAATGCAACGCGTTTTGACCAGGAAGATGAACCTGAAGTGCCCGTTCCTGAAAACCCAATGGAGAAGATTATGGGCGGAATGATATTTGATAAAAAATTTATTGAACAGCGCAAAATATTTCTCTGGGGAGAGGTAAATGATAAGAGTGCCAAAGATATTACCAACAGACTATTATATCTTGAGGCTACCGATCCTGGTAAAGAAATTACCTTCTATATCAACAGCCCCGGTGGCTCTATCACCAGTGGTATGGTCATTTATGATACCATGAAAATGATCTCCTCTCCGGTGAGTACAGTTTGTATGGGAATGGCTGCCAGTATGGGAAGCATTTTATTAAGCGGGGGAGCCAAAGGGAAACGTCTTATCTTTCCTCATGGTGAAGTAATGATACATCAACCTAGTGGTGGTGGACAGGGAACGAGCGCCGACCTTGAAATTATTGCTATCCAAATATTAAAAGCAAAAGAACTGGGTGCAAAAATACTCGCCGAAAATTGCGGGCAGGATTATGAAAAAGTAATGGAAGATTTTGATCGCGATTATTGGATGGATGCTGAAGAAAGCAAGAAATATGGCATTATAGACGGAGTTCTTAAAAAACTTTAAAGCATCGTTTTTACCTTTTTTGTTGTCTTTATCATAAATAGCTTTTATTTTAAGAAAATTGGCTATAATTTAGAAGAAATATTTATTTGTAACAAATGGCTAAACAACAAACCTTGCATTGCTCGTTTTGCGGTAGAAACCGTGATGAAGTAAAAATTCTTATCGCCGGGCAGGAAGGGCATATCTGCGAAAACTGCATAGAACATGCACAGGAAATTATAGCCCAGGAAATTCTTCCTTCGCTGGACAATAGTTCATCCCACTCCAATTATAAACTTTCTGTAAAAAAACCTGTTGACCTGAAAAAATATTTAGATGAATATGTAATCGGACAGGATGATGCCAAAAAAATCTTAGCCGTTGCCGTTTATAATCATTACAAACGCCTGAATCAAAAAATAGACAATGATGTTGAAATTGAGAAAAGCAATATCGTTATGGTGGGCGAAACGGGTACCGGAAAAACATTGTTGGCGAAAACGATTGCCCGTATTTTAAACGTACCTTTTGCTATTGTAGATGCAACTGTTTTTACAGAGGCGGGTTATGTGGGAGAGGATGTGGAAAGCATTTTGAGCCGGCTTTTGCAGGTTTGTAATTTTGATGTAAATGCTGCTCAAAAAGGAATTGTATATATTGATGAAATAGATAAAATCGCCCGTAAAAGCGATAACCCAAGTATTACAAGAGATGTTAGCGGCGAAGGAGTTCAACAAGGCTTATTGAAGCTTCTGGAAGGCACCGAAGTATTGGTACCACCACAAGGCGGACGTAAGCACCCTGAACAAAAATTAATCAAGGTGAACACTAGTAATATTTTATTTATTTGCGGCGGTGCATTCGATGGTGTTGATAGAATTATTGCCCGCAGAATAAATACAAATGCCATTGGTTTCAATGTAAATAAAGACCTTCAGGATTATCAACGAAAGAATCTTTTGCAATTTGTAAACGCACAGGATCTGAAAACTTTTGGATTAATACCGGAATTATTAGGACGTCTTCCGGTAGTTACTTACCTCAATCCTCTTGATGCCGTTACTTTAAGAAACATTCTTACCGAGCCTAAAAATTCATTAATAAAACAATACAAAAAATTATTCGAAATTGAAGGTATTGATCTTGTTATTGAAAATGATGTTTATGATTTTATGGTTGAAAAAGCTATGGAATATAAATTAGGTGCGCGGGGATTAAGGAGTATTTGCGAAAGTATTTTGACAGATGCCATGTATGAACTTCCTTCTCAAAAGGTAAAAACCTTTACTCTTACCAGCGAATATGCACGGCACAAATTTAAAGTAAGCAAATTGAGTATGCTTAAAGTAGCATAGTTCCCTCAACAAGATAACCTCAGGAACGAGATTTCAAACCTGTAATTAATGCTTCCAGACAGAAAGTCCTTCGCTGCAATTGGCGCAGATGTCAATATTCTTTCGGCTTGTAGTAATATCTTTTCTGAATTTTCTGTATTTTTCGTTTCCCCAAATTTCCTTAAAAGATTGTTTTTTTAAATCACCCAGCCGATGCGTGGCATCTTTATCAAAACAACAAGGAACCACCATACCGTCCCATGTAATCACATTGGCCTGCCATAGTTTCCAGCAATGATTTTGCAATTTATTTTTTGCAATCTGTTTCCCCGCTTTATCTTTTTTATAGCGGCTGAATTTTTCATTTTTAGGAATTAAATGGTTGGGGTCGTTTTTATAATCATATATCTGCGCGGTTTTAAAACGCACTTCATCAACACCTACTTCTTTACCTAATTTTTTTACGTCTTCTATCTGGTGTTCATTGGGGCGTACTACCAAAAATTGAAAGAACACAAAAGGAGTTTTACTCTTCAATTCTTTTTTCCATTTCACAATATTTCTTGCGCCTTCAATTACCTTTTCAATATTTCCTTCACGACGATATTGTTCATAAACTTCCTGGGTAGTGCCATCAAGAGATATGATCAATCTGTCCAGGCCGCTTTCTACGGTCTTCTTCGCTATTTCATCTGTCAGAAAATGCCCGTTGGTAGAAGTTGCAGTGTATAACCCTTTGGATGAGGCATATGAAACCATTTCCAAAAAGTTTTTATTAAGGTAGGGTTCACCCTGGAAGTAAAAGATAAGATAAAGAATATCTTTATAAATATCATCAATAGTTTGAGTAAAAAAATCCTTTTTCAACATTCCTCTTGGCCGTGTGAATTCCCTTAATCCGCTGGGACATTCGGGACAACGCAGATTACAGGAAGTGGTGGGTTCAAAAGAAATAGAAATAGGCAAACCCCATTGAACAGGCTTTTTTAATAAACGCGTAATATAATAACTTGATAAAACTTTGGAAGCATTCCAAACTCTTCTTATAGTCAGTTTTTTTAGAAAATTAATACTATCATTATAATTCACTTTTCGCATAAGGTCAAAGGTAATACCTAATTAACCAGAATTCATTACAATGAGTTGCGGGATATGGAATTATCCTGGTTTAAAGAATCCATAGAGGCCAGCTGTACTAATGGAGGCTCATTAAAATTCATTTTCCTATTCAAAAATTTATCGTAGTTGGATGAGATGACGTTAAGTGCAATAAATCTCATTACAAATAACCTCGTTTCTGCCGGCAAATACTTCTTAATATCCCAGAAATCCGCATTTGATCTCCCGTATTTTTTAATATCAGATATCACACGACCGGGCCCACAATTATAAGCAGCGACTGTAAGTAAGAGGTCGCCATTGAAATAATCAAGCTGGTCGCGGAAAAATTTGGCTGCAGCAATAGTAGATTTTGTAAAGTTCTTTCTTTCATCATATTTCCCCCTCGTATCTAATCCATATTCGCCTGCAAGCTCGCTCATAAATTGCCAATAGCCTACTGCTCCGGCAATCGATACCGCATTTGCATTAAAATTAGATTCCAGCGCAGGAAGCATCTGTAGTTCCTCAGGAACATCATATTTATCAAAAATTTTCACAGCTACTGGGAAAAAGTCCTTTCCTTTGTTGAACATGTGTATAATATAATCGCGCTCATTTCGTGAATAATGTTTCACATAATCTTTACTTTCATTACGATGATCCGCCAGATTAGATGGATACACTACCCATTGAGGGTTTCTTACAAGAGTCCTTTCAATATGGACATTTGTTGAAATTGCGGCAATTGGTGAAATAGAATCTGTCAGATTCATTTCACTGCTCAGGCCGAATAGGTTTTTTGCTGAAGTGCTAAAGCCAATTATAAATAAAATTATAATCAACGATAATAAGCTCTTTGATTGAATACTTTTCATTTAGAAATTTTTTCGAGTCAAATAAATTATTACACGTTATTTAAAACGCCGGTTCTCAATAGTTGCCGGTTTCCAAAGAATTGGGATTGATGAATTATGAGATTTTTTATAAAAAAAAAGAATGAACTTTAGTTTTATTGTGCTATGTATTGCAAAAACTATGCAAATTTACCCATCCAAAAAGTAAGATGCAAGTTTTGAGGCGAATTATTTCCTTAAAAAGGACAAATGAAAAAAATAATATTTTGTATAATCTTCTTATATTCAAATGCTTACGCTCAGCAGGAGGCCTTAAATATTAATATCATAAAAAAAACAAAAGAAATTGCTTTTGCAGAAGGTTTGGCCTTTTCCAGGATGAAAAAAATGGTAAAAAGGACCGGTGCCTCCTCCAATTTTGATGTAAAATATTACAGATGCCAATGGAAAACCGACCCTGAAGTGAGGTATTTAAATGGAATCGTGACATCTTATTTTGTGATTACTTCAGCCACCGATTATATTACTTACGATTTATCAGACTCCTTACATGTGGATAGTATTAAAGAAAAAAATAATTTGCTTTCTTTTTCCCGCCAGGATAATACGGTAAAAATAAATTTCACTTCTATAAAAGCCGAAGGTTCTTTTGATTCGATAAGCATCTATTACCAGGGCGTGCCGCCAAACACTGGTTATGGTTCTTTTGTAAATTCTGTTCACGATAGTATTCCTGTATTATGGACTTTGAGCGAACCCTATGGGAGTCGCGATTGGTGGCCTTGTAAAAACGGGCTGGATGATAAAGCAGATTCAATTGATGTTTACATAACCGCGCCTTTGCTATATACTGCTGTATCTAATGGTTTGCGCGAAAGTGAAATAATTTCGGGGAGCAATAAAATTACGCATTTGAAGCATCGCTATCCCATTGCATCTTACCTGGTGTGCATGGCGGTTACTAATTATTCGGAATTTACAAATTATGTGTTGATAGGAAACACCAATTTGCTGATGCAAACATTTTGCTATCCTGAAAGCCTTGCTTCCTTCCAAAATAATACGCCGCTGGTTTTGGGTGAATTACAATTTTACAGTAACATTTTTGGGCCATATCCTTTTATAAAAGAAAAATATGGCCAGGTGCAGTTTGGCTGGGGTGGTGGCGAAGAGCACCAAACTTCTACGTTTATAGTAAGGCCTGAGGAAAGCCTGATGGCGCATGAACTGGGACACCAATGGTTTGGAGACAAAGTTACCTGCGGCTCCTGGCAGGATATATGGCTTAATGAAGGATTTGCCACACATCTTGCCAGCATGTATATGGAAAATAAATACCCGCTAACGGTTATGGACACACGTAAAAGTGAAATCTCTGATATTACTTCCGTTACCGGCGGTTCTGTTTTTGTAAATGATACTACGGATGTTAGTAGCATTTTTGATTCACGGCTCACCTATACCAAAGGATCACACCTTTTATACATGCTAAGATGGATTTTGGGGGATAGTGTTTTTTTTAAAGGAATGAGAAGTTATTTAAATGATTCCTCAATAAGTTTTGGTTTTGCCAGGACCAAAGATTTTCAGAGAAATCTAGAGAAAGTTAGTGGAGTTGATCTCAATTATTTTTTTAATGAATGGTTTTACGGTCAGGGATATCCATCATACAATGTACAATGGGCCCAGATAGGAAATGATTATGTAAAAATAGAAATGAGTCAAACTACTTCAGATCCTTCTGTTCAATTTTTTGAATTACCCGTAGCATTACAATTTAAAAATGCAACTCAGCAAAAAACCATTATTGTAAATAATACTTTTAATGGAGAAGTTTATTTTAAAGACATAGGATTTGTTGCTGATTCTGTAATCGTAGATCCGGACTATTGGCTAATTACAAAAAATAATACTACCCAAAAAGTAAATGATGATGGGAACATAGAAAATGTGGTACAGGTTTTCCCGAGTCCTTTTATTAATAGTTTTAATGTGTATCTGAAAAATTTTAATTCTCCAATTGCACATCTTAAACTCTATGACAGCAAAGGAAGATTGATGCTGAGCAAAGATTTGCCTGTAGAAGATTCACTGTTTTACCAAATAAATATGCAAAATTTTGCGCGTGGAATTTATTTTATTAAAATACAAACAGATAATGGTGTTAAGTTTGTAAAGAAAATTTTAAAGCAATAAAAGAAAATAAGAGAACCTGCTGTGGCACGAAAAAGAAAGAAACGAAAATCCCAATCATTTTTTAAAATATTTTTTTGGCTTTGTCTGATAATAATCAGCCTTTACTATGCTGTAAATTTTTTTATCATACAGCCTCACATTTTTTATCCCGCTTTTCAAATAGAAATCCCAACCGGTTATGAAATTCACGGCATAGATGTAAGCCGTTATCAAAGTGTAGTGAATTGGAAGGAAGTGAAAAATATGGAAGTAAATGGAATTAAAATTGGCTTTGCATTTATAAAAGCTACCGAAGGTACCAGTATTGTAGATCAACAATTCAGGCGAAATTGGATACAGGCTGAAGAGCAGAATATTCCAAAAGGTGCGTACCATTTTTTTATTCCCGGAAGAAATGTGCAAAGGCAAGCCAACAATTTTATTCAAATAGTAAACCTGAAACCTGGCGATATGCCGCCTGTGCTTGACGTAGAAAAAAGCCGTGGCATTTCTGTAGCCGAGATGCAAAAAGAAGTCAGGATATGGCTTGTTGCGGTAGAAAACCATTATGGTGTAAAACCCGTTATCTATACCAATGTTGATTTTTACCAAAGATATTTTCAAACAGGCTTCGAAGAATATCCACTCTGGATAGCACATTACCTGCAACCTGAAAAGCCAAGAATACAAAATAAATGGATGTTTTGGCAGCACAGCGAAAGTGGCCGTGTAGATGGAATTAATGCGCCGGTTGACTTTAATGTTTTTTATGGCGACAGTTCAGATTTTAATAATTTCTTAATTCAGTAAATAAAAATCAGCGATATTTCTTTCCTTGCCGAATAGACTTGGTCAGGCGGGATTTGCTGTATTCAACTGCTGTGATCCTCGATTATACACCATTGGCCCTTTATTTTTTTAAATAATAAAGTGAAAACTCCTCCCACGTTTCCTATACTTCTTTGCAGATACCATTTACCAACAACATAATAATATTCAAACGAAAGAGATTTCATTTGTAGGAGTGTAAATTTCAATTTACCCATTGCCGTTGTATCGAGGTATCTCTTTTTATAATTATTTAAAGTTTTCTGCCAGCCATAAGTAATGCCGATTTACCAATAAACATAAGCGAATCATTTTGCCAATATCCCTGCATAAAATTGTTAAGCTGCCCGGCATTCCATGCATTTTGCTGAGTTTGCAAAATGGAGCGAATTGAAATCTTATCTTTTGATTGAGCAAATGAAAAAGAAGAAATAAACGCGAACAGTAAACAAAGAAATAAACGTGATTTTGTATTTTTTAAAATGAATGAAAATTGTTTTGTCATATTGATTTACTATTTAAAATCTTATTGAGAAAACTTACTTTAAAAAATTAATTATATCGTCTCGCTAACACAACTGAGTTTTTGAAAATCTTTTTCTTTCCTTCCACATTGAAAATTTCGGTATAAATAATATAAATCCCTTGTGCAAGTTTCTTGTTTTTATCGTCTAAACCATCCCAACGATAATAGCCATTGATACCACTTAAAGAATTTTTTTGAAGATAACGTACAGGCCTGCCCGAAGCATCAAAAACAGTAATGTTGGTAACGTAACCTGCGGATGGAAAACTGTAATTGATAGTAACAAAATCATCTATGCCATCATTGTCGGGAGAGAATATTCCGGGTGTAACAGTGATGTCCCCACCCAATTCTTCATTTAGTTTATATTGAGAGTTTTTATATCCCGGCGTACCATAACCAACAGATGTGGCTGCAGAATGGAAATTACTTTGAATAGAAGGGCCGTCGTAATCAATTCTTTCGAGCGAAACTCCCTGAACATTTTTTATCAAAGGGAAATGCCATTTTTCGGAATATTTCACTTCGTCCAGGATAGATCCCTGGTTATTTAATACGATTACATTTCCGCTTGTATTTGGATAAGAAGGAAAACTTTTCATTTGCAAGAAAGCATCGGGATTAGTGGTGATATACTGGCTTTGTACCGCATCCACATCTGTGGTTAACAAAACAAAATCATCAGGAAATAATAAATTATTTTCTGAAGAAACCTGCTGAATACTGCTTATCACATTACTGCTGTTGCGATTGGCAATAAATATTTTTTTAAGGTCAATAATTTTTTTAGAACGATTATAAAGCTCAACATAATCTACACCCATTGGGGATGGATTAAACAATATTTCATTGACTATTAAATCAAGACTGTCTGCATTCTGTGCTATTCCAAACTTCTCGGTATTTTTGGTACCGATCGTATTGCCCGCACAATCTGAAATATTATTTGCAGTAACCGTATAAATAATTCCCGGAACTACTGGATTATTGAGAGTGATATGCACTTCATTAAAAAATGGAGAAGCAACAAGAACACTTTTCGCCATTAAATTTTTATCAATTTTATAATTACTTGTAGCCGCAGATTTAAAGCTATCAACGGGTTCGTCGAATACTAATGAAAGAGTACTATCATTTAAGCTAAATGCCCGCAATAATGTTGGAGAAATTTCATCTTTATTGATTCCGTCTATGGAATTTCTTCTTCCGGGAGTACCGCCGCTTGCATCAATACTTACTTTCCAGTTGGTAGCTCCGGAACATGGATTTTTGGTATCTATCATTTCTAAAGTCCAGCCGCCATCTTTTTTTAAATCATTTTTATATGTTGAAATGTCATACTGAACTGTATGTATGGTTTTATTTGTAGAGGACTTTAAAATAATAGTGGCTCCCCCAATATTCATTGACGGAAAGTTGGCTACTCCTAATGTCGCTCCATACGGAATATATGAAGCGGCGGAACTGGTAGCGCAAACAATCACAAAACTATCCGGGCGCAAATTGTATGATGGTAAAGTAGCAGTCGAATTGCCATCTGTCAATTTCCAACCTTGAAGATTAACGGGAAAGGAAGAAACATTTTTTAGTTCTAAAAATTTGAAAAGAGGCAAACCGTTTTGTGGGTTCGGATCCGGGAAAAGCTCGTCAATCACAACATCATATTGTTGCAGAGTGTAATAATTGAAAATAACAGATCCATTATTGATTATATTGCCAGCTAAATCTTTTGTTCCGTTTATATTCAGCGTATATGCCACACCGTAAGTGAATGGGTTTTCAAATTTAAGATGTACCAACGCCGGATTTGCTGCATCTAAAATTACGTTAAACGGCATTCCTATTCCATTATTTACCCAATAATTGTAAAACAACTGGCTGCTTGTAATATCTAATGCCTCGCTGAACAATACATCAATTTGAGTATTTGAAACAGTAATTGCAGACCGTATATCGGGAGGAGTAATATCTGGTATATAATTTGTAATTTCAATATCATCAAAAAAATGTTTTTTAAAAAAACTTTCTGTGCTTTGTTTTATTAAAAATCCAAAAAAAGAAGATGTTTTATAAGTCGAATCAACAATGTTACCCTCGCTGATAAAATTAGTTCCGGTTCCGCTTAAATCACGAAAAAGGCTCCATTGATTCGTATCATTACGAATCACTTTTATCTTCATCATATTATTGCTTTTATTGAGACTGCCATTTGTGCCATCAATAAGTTTTACGATTACACCACCAATATCTTTTCTGTAAAGGCTGATTTCATCATCTGTATTTCCTATTCGTACAAAATAGCCCTGATTGGACATAGCAAGTAAATCATTTGAAGAAGATGTTAAATAGGCGTCAATATAATTCTGAGAGGAAGGATTGAAATTAACCTGCACAAAAAATTCCCATTGCGCAGCCATTGCAAGTGTATTAGCAGTAGAAAGATAATAACTACTATTGGCCACTGTATTATTACTCTGTAATTGAAGCGAAGAGTTTATTATAAAATCGGAGGTGTTCCCGAACCATGAAGGATTATCATCAAAATCACCATCATTAAAATTTTCGGATACCTGGCCATATGAGCCGCCAGAGAGTAGTAAATAAAAAAGAGTTTTAAATATTTTTCTCATACATAGCTGGTTTGTATTAAAGATAAGTACTTTAGGGTGCATTTCAAAATGTCGCGACAAAAAAAAGAATAAATTTGGGAAACTAAACCCATACTACCATGACACGCGAAGAATTTCACCAACTTGCCGANAAA
>JGI20206J14855_1000494_pt1 | contig 13645 bp, 10 predicted proteins | sample NGESurdeep092012_6_FD_14855 | JGI IMG/M metagenome (IMG submission 14855) | reverse complement strand
TCAATCGGCGAACAATCGGATCGATCACCACTCGAATGACTTCGCCGCAGTCACCGTCGCTGCAGGTCGCGCTCGCGCCGATTGTGAAAAGTGGTTCCTCCATGAACTGATCCCTTCGTCACTCGTAACTCTATGGCCCAGGCTCGAACATTGACGTGGCCTTCGAGGATGGCCGATGGTCAACATGGGCGAAAGGTGTCGTCGTTACTCCCATCATCCCCTAAAGGCCCGAGCGCGCCCCATTGTCCACCATGCGATCCCCACAGTGATCGTGGGTCGTGCAGAAAATGTTTGGGCGGCTCGAGAAGAAGGTAAATTGATATTGAGACATTCGAGCGTCCGGACCCCGCGCTACATTGCTCAGCCGACTGCGACAGTCGCAGACGAAAAATGTGGAGGCGACGTGATTATTTTTGGAGTGATGCTTCTCATCATTTGATTCCTTGCAGGAATTCCCATTCTGTGGACAATCGGAATACTGGTACTTGCCATCGGAGCAATTCTCTGGATTCTCGCGTCGCTCGACCACGCTGTCGGGGGTCGACGCCATTACTACTAAGCCATCACGCGATCGTGCGGGCAACCGTGGACATCAAATCCCCGACACTCTCGTGAATCGGCTCGGGTGATTCGTTGACTCCATGAAACCCATGCCGATTGAGCGTTCCCATTTCTATAAGTCAATTGTCATGCGTTGCTGACGGCGTTGCTGACGAAGTAAGGTCTAATTTGGGAAGTGAGTCTCTCCCTAAGAAATCGGTCCTTTTGGAGGTGAATTCTTGGATTGAGTTCGGTTTCCTTTTGCGTAATTTGCAAAGGCATTCCGTCAGCAACGCCGGAGAATATTGACACACAACGGCAAATCTCAGTGGACAAAATGTGCTACGGTTTGGCGAGAATTGGACGTCAGAAAGCACTGGTGAACAGGAAATATGGGCATGACACGCAAGGGGTGCGCGTGCTGCACACCACTGGACACTCACCTGACAGCATTTGTCTACTCGACGAAAAGAACGGTCTCCTCTTTGGCGGCGACACCATCAATACCCGTCCGATATACGCCCAGCTAAAGGACTCTGATGTCGCAGCTTTCGCTCGCTCCACCGCCGCGCCTTGCTCAGCTCGCCGACTCGGTCCGCAGGGTCTTTGTGTGCCACTTCATGCGGCTTGAAAATGAGCCCGTACTGCTGCGCGAGGTGGCGGAAGGGTTTGATCGGATCGTCGATGGTTCGGCACTCTACCGAGAAAGCGTTGATTCCTTCCAATATCCCTTCAGAGAAGCCTGTTTCGATAATTTCTCGGTCTACCTCGCGGGAGATACGGGCGCGCCTCGAGTGTGAACCATGGCACGGTGTCTGCTGCGACTCCGCAGCGTACATTTCCTTCATGGTGAGAATCCATAAAGGCTCACGGCTCTTACCGCGACACAGAGTGCTTGTACCGTGAAGGTCATGGATAAGTGGGTCATGCATTCCGAGGTAGAGAGCCACTTCAGCTCGGGATCACTGTGGCGGCAACGAGTGTGCACGGAGATGTGCAGTCAGAGTGTGACCGTCTGCGGACCAGGTACGACGCGAAGCACCCGGAAGTGTGGCCGGAGGTCCAAAGAGTGTACGGCCCACCAATGAAATCTGTCACAAAATCTGTCACACCCTCTCCAGAAGGTCAAGTGGTCACTGATCGCGAGGTTGGGTCGACGCCAGTCTTAGCGTACAGACCACGTGTAGCAATTCATCACCCCGGCACGAATCGAGTTCACGCAACGCGGCTGCAAACGGATCCCACCTGCTTGAGTTCAGCATGGTCCGTTACTGTTCTGCACCAGTTTCGAGAGCACTGAGGAGGAGATCTCATCACGACACCTTCGGACTTTGGAGTCGAGCCAAAGTGCAACGTACTTTTCCTCAGCCAGGTCAAGCGTCTCGAGTTCGGTAACCCTCGCTCGCCCTGTAAGTGATCTTTTCTGGCAAAGGGCCCGGAACGTCACTGCACTCGTTGGCTCCCGCGCGACCCGGGGGTACACGAATCCTCAACGTGGTGAGGCTTCTCGTCTCTACGGTGGCGGAACCCTCGAGTCGGACCGCGAGGTGTTCCTGGGAATCGACCCTAATATATAGTTGCCACTAGATTAATTCGGACAGTCCGTCTGACCGACTGGCGTAGCTAAAGAGGGATCGCGGTTCGTTCAACCGTCTCGCTTCGACAACGGTTTCGACAACGTCGAACGGTGGAAGGTTGCCTGCGGTGGTGACGGAAGCCGGATCGACGGCTAGAAGGAGAAGCGGTTATGGCAGCGGTACTAGGCCCGCAAAAGCTGGGGCCATTGACTCCACTCGTGGGTGAGTGGGAAGGCGACGTCGGTATCGATCGCGCCTATCACAACAAGGACGACGAGACGAGTGAGACCGGGTATTTCGAACGCGCCTGGTTCAAACCCATTCCGATCGTCGAGAATGGCCAGCAGACCCTGCAGGGCCTGAACTACGCGATGACCGCCTGGCGCCACGGAGAGGAGGCCATGGATCCGTTCCACGACGAAGCTGGCTACCTGTTGTGGGACAAGGCCAACGCGCAGGTGATCCGCTGCTTCGCCGTGCCGCGCGGGCTCTCCATTCTGGCAGGTGGCGACGCCGAAGCGCGTGACAAGGTGCTCACGTTCACCGCGACGCCCGGCTCGGAGGCGTACGGCCTCTGCCAGAACAAGTACCTGTTGCATCGAGCGAGGGCCATGGCGTTCGAGAGCATCTTCACGTTCAACGAAGACGGGACCTTCAGCTACACCTCCGATCTCGTATTGAAGCTCGCGGCAACGGATGAGGAGATGCACCACACCGATTGCAATACGCTGCGTCGCGTCAAGCGCTACCACCCGAGCGCGGAGGCCTAAAGGCGGCGAGGTTGCGGCGGGGATGAACGTCAACGTCTGGGTCGTCGCGGACATATCGGCAAATGGCCGCGTCGCCCGGTGTGGGCCACTAGTTGGTCGGCTCGACGTCGAATTGGATTTCTCCCTCGCCGCTTTCGAATCCTCATTAGTTAGGGTGACTCGTGGCAAGAGATTCCGGCTCGTAAGTAAAGGTAACGGTTCTTGGATGCGCCGGTTTCGTACCGCAAACTCCGAAGGACAGCGAGACTCTCAGGCTCTCGTGTAGGTGAATTGCCACCTCGACTGTTTACGGGCTGCGTCCATCTTGCCCCACAAAATTCCCCACAAATCGCGTCGCGTGCAGTTTTCTCGCATCCTCTCGCGCGGTCATTGTTGCTCGTCAAGTGCTACGACGTCGTGTCGCGTCGTCTGGTGAAAAGTGTGTTAACACTCTGCTTCGGTTTGCGTGCGCGTCGGGCCCCCGACACCAGACAAATCGACTCAACGGAGAGAAAAGGAAGTTCGAGCGCATCTCTATTCCGATGATGCCTGTGCATAAATCGAGTGAAGGCTTGACCCGAGTATTTCGTAACTCGACTTGACACGCTGACGAGTGTAGGTGAGTTGTTAGGAGTCACCGAAATGGGCACTTCGGACTAATCAGGTCACGTAACCACCGGGTGCGCCTAGCACCGGAAACTACCTGGACTGGTCGCGCCGCAGTGGCTGGAAAATCCCGTCGAATTAAACCACTGATCAAAGGGAGTCATGCACACCGTGCAGAATCTCGATGATCCGTTTGAGCGGGTACACATGTTCGCAAGCTGAAGTCAACCAGTGATCCGCGAAATCCAGGCAGAAATCGCTATGACTGACGATCCTTGCTAAGAAAAGGGCAAAGAGGTTATGGAAGGGGCGATCGCGTCAGCGGAGGAGATAAGTACGCGACTGTCATCAATGCCAATTCTTTGATGTGCCCACTCTTTGAAGAACACCCGTTTTGATCGTTGACGAAGCCGACCCACCGTCGGGACGGATGTCCGCTCACGGGCGGCCCTCGTCGTGGCGGACGTAACTTCCTACGGGTGAGCGCAAACCGACTGCGAAACGATTCCATCCGTTGATGGCCACTATTGCGAGAGTGAGCGCGACAACCTCTTCGGGGTTGAAGTGACTGGCTACTTGCTCGTAGACATCGTCGGGCGCTCCTGTACTCGGCAGCATGGTGAGCGCCTCGCACCAGGCGAGCGCCGCGCGTTCGCGCAGCGAATAGACCGGCGCCTCGGGCCACACGACCACGAGGTGGAGTCGTTGGTCGTCGATGCCAATACCCTTGGCGTTCTTCGTGTGCATGTCCACGCAGTAACCGCAACCGTTGAGCTGGGACGCTCTCAGCTTGATCAGTTCGAGCAACTCCGGTTCAAGGGAACTTGAACGCACCGCTTGCTCGAGTCCCGACATTGCGGTGAGTGCGGCCGGAAAGACATTTCTATAATCAATGCGCATTGTTGTACTCGCTTCGTTCGGACCGGCTGTTGCCGGCAGTATTGAACTCTCGGATTGCCTAAGACACGAACACCTAGTGTTGCCGAGTCGAACTCGAACCTACATCTGTGGACCACCAGCGATGGTCGAGGAAGTGCAGAAGTGGCTAACTGAACTCGGCTTCAATCCGGCCACAGTCCTGGTCGAGAAGTACGACCAACTGTCTCATACTGTTGTTTTCATTTGGAGAGGTGCAGAAGGAGGCTGCCAACCGTATGACTCAATGTCGTGGCCGAGGAGCGCTGCTCTGTGCGTTAAGAACGTCGGGCGCGCGAGCACGTTGCTGACTTCACGTTGCTGATTTCACGTCGCTCGAATCCTTTAGCTGCAAGGATTGTGGCTGAGTCCGCGGCCGGAACTCGAACGCGCAGACAAATGCTCCCGCTACCTTGTGGGCCACCCGTGTAACGTCAGCCTCTGGAAGAATTTCTCGCATGAATTCAAGTTCGGTGGTGCAAGACAGACCGAAGCGGGAGGCGACCGCCCAGACGGCACAGCTATGCAGCGTGAGTCGGCAGCTCTTTTGAGGAATACTTTCTACGTCGGCCATGTACCCCTCTTCGCTTAACATTGCAGCAAGACGAGCCACCTTCTCCGTTAGAGACGTGCCCACTAACTTGTCTCGACATTGCTCAACGCGTCGACGTCGGTCCAGTTCGAAGACGCGAGAGACGAGTTCGGGGTCTTCGTCTTCGAGGAGACCGAGTAACTCGATCGAGCGGTCAAGCGCCGAAGTACTGGCGAACTGTGATTCGACCAATTCAGTGCAGTGGTAGAGGTCGATCGGTCGCCCTGACCGCCCTTGTTCTCGACGCGAAGCGACGAGCCCTCCAGACTTTAGGACGGCCAAGTGCTGGCGGACGGCGCTCGGCGAGGTCCCCAAGGTCTCCGCCAAAGCGTCGGCTGACGCTTCTCCACTGCGCTTCACCGCGAAGAGGACTCGACGCTGCGCCGTTGACATCCCTATCGCAATCACGACGGCGCTATCCATACGACAAAGACTACCTCGCCGACATGATTTATGAAAGTTTGGCAAGTTTAAACTTATAGAAGTACCATGGAGGTGACGTTGAGTTACCAGTACGGGCTCGCCACCGGGTCCGTCCGGCCCGTAAGAAAACGACGATGAAAGGAGGCAGTGATGAGCGCTCTCGTGAGCAACTCGAACGGTTCGAAGGCTGAGATCGCGAGGAGGCACCCGAGTTCTCGCCGCGAACTGGCCTGGCGTCACGCCGTGACACTCGCCGTGGCCAGCGGCGCGACCGCTCGATCTGTGCATTCGCCATCTCAATCCACCGAGGATCTGCACGATTCGGGACTGACGTCATGACTGATGTATCGAACGATGTCCGAGAGTTCGCCAACCAGGAGTACAAGTACGGCTTCTCCACCGATCTCGACACCGACCTCGTTCCCAAGGGCCTGAGCGAGGGCACCATTGCATTGATCTCGAGCAAGAAGAACGAGCCGCAATGGCTCCTCGACTGGCGCCTCCAGGCGTACCGGCATTGGACCACGCTGGAAGAGCCCCTCTGGCAGAACGTCCACTACGAACCGATTGACTACCAGGACATCATCTACTACGCGGCCCCCAAGTCCAGGGCCGCACTGGCGAGTCTCGACGAGGTGGACCCGGAGATGCGAGCCATGTTCGACAAGCTCGGGATTTCGCTCGCCGAGCAGGAGCGCCTGAGTGGCGTGGCGGTGGACGCCATCGTCGACTCGGTCTCGGTCGCCACGACGTTCAAGAAGAAGTTGGCCGATGTGGGCGTCATCTTCTGCTCGTTCTCCGAAGCAGTCCAGAACCACCCAGAACTGGTGCGTCAGTACCTCGGCTCGGTCGTGCCCTACCGGGATAACTATTTCGCCACGCTCAACTCGGCTGTCTTTACCGACGGCTCCTTCTGCTTCATACCGAAGGGTGTGCACTGCCCGATGGAGCTATCCACCTATTTTCGAATCAATGCCGCCGACACCGGTCAGTTCGAGCGCACCCTCATCATCGCCGAAGATGGCGCGGACGTGAGCTACCTCGAGGGTTGCACTGCTCCAATGCGCGACAAGAACCAACTCCACGCCGCAGTCGTCGAGCTCGTGGCGCTGGAGGGGGCACGGATCAAGTACTCCACCGTCCAGAACTGGTACCCGGGTGACGCCGAGGGTCGCGGTGGCATCTACAACTTCGTTACCAAGCGGGGCAAGTGTGCCGGAGCGAACTCCAAGATCTCGTGGACCCAGGTGGAGACGGGATCGGCCATCACGTGGAAGTATCCCGGCGTCATCCTCCAAGGTGACAACTCGGTCGGCGAGTTCTACTCGGTCGCCCTCACCGCCAATCACCAACAGGCGGACACCGGGACGAAGATGATTCACATCGGCAAGAACACCCACAGCACTATCGTCTCGAAGGCGATCTCCGCCGGGCACGGCCAGAACACCTATCGAGGTTTGGTAAAAATGCTGCGTTCGGCCGAAGGAGCCCGCAACTACACCCGGTGCGATTCGTTGCTCCTGGGAAGTGAGAGCGGCGCCCACACGTTCCCGTATATAGAGGTAAAGCATCCGAGCGCGCAGGTTGAACACGAGGCCTCGACCTCCAAGATCGGCGAAGACCAGCTCTTCTACTGCCGTCAGCGCGGGATCTCCGAAGAGGACGCTGTTTCCATGATCGTCAACGGGTTTTGTCGCGAAGTATTTAAGGAGTTGCCCATGGAGTTCGCCGTCGAAGCGCAAAGGCTCCTCAGTGTGAGCCTGGAAGGAAGTGTCGGATGATGCTGCACATCGAGAACCTGCACGCCCGTATCGGCGATAATGAGATCCTGCGGGGGGTCAACCTCGAGGTCGCGGCGGGTGAGGTGCACGCCATCATGGGTCCCAACGGCTCAGGTAAGAGCACCCTCGCCAACGTGCTGGCCGGCCACGAGGCCTACGACACTGAAGGCCTCGTCCTCTTCGAAGGCGAGGATCTGCTGGCACTGTCGCCCGAGGACCGGGCCGCGTCCGGCGTCTTTCTCGCCTTCCAGCACCCGGTAGAGATCCCCGGCGTGGGCAACCTGTACTTCTTACGCACGGCGCTCAATTCGTTGCGCCGACGGCGTGGGCTCGACGAACTTGACGTGATGCAGTTCCTGGCCCTGGCGGAGGATCGGATGAAGTCGGTCGAAATGGACCGGAGTTTCATGAATCGATCGGTCAACGAGGGCTTCTCCGGTGGCGAGAAGAAGCGCAACGAGATTCTCCAGATGTCGATTCTCGAGCCGAAGCTCGCTATCTTGGACGAGACCGACTCCGGCCTCGACATCGATGCGCTGCGGATCGTCGCCAGCGGGGTGAACGAACTGCGCAGTCCCGATCGAGCCATGGTTGTCATCACCCACCATCAGCGACTCCTTGACTACATCATCCCCGATCAGGTTCACGTCATGGCGGGGGGTCGGATAGTCCGCTCTGGCGACAAGGATCTGGCGCTCGAGCTCGAAGAGTACGGCTACAGCGAACTCGGCCAAGCGGGGATGGTCGACTCGTCGGCGTCGGTGGGCGCGACACCGTGACCGCCGTGACCTTCACGAACCCGGCACCGGCGACGTCGACCTCAGGCGCGGCTCAACTACGTGCAGTTCTCGGACTCTCGCCGAGTGACTCCGGTCCAACATGGCTGGCGCAAGCACGTCGCGAGTCGTTCGAGTGGGCGGCGACGCACGGACTCCCGACGCGCAAGGACGAGGATTGGAAGTACACGCGACTCGACGCACTCTTGGACGTCCCGTTCGAGCGAGCCGAGGCGGGAGGTAGCCATCGCGTCGCGTCGGCCGCGCTCGCGGCGTTGACACTCAACCCGTCGAGCACCCGTGTCGTGTTCGTCAATGGCCACTTCGTCTCTGACCTGTCGTCGTTGAGCGACCTTGAAGGCGGCGTCACCGTGACGAGCCTGGCCGCGGCCCTCGCCGAGGAGGCCACCGGTCTCGAGTCGGTCTTCTCACGAGCATTTGATCAGTACGACCACGCGTTCACCGCGCTGAACACTGCTCTCGCCGTAGACGGTGCCTACATTCGGATTGCGGCCGACACGGTGGTCGACGCACCAATTGAGTTGGTGTTCCTCTCGGACGTCCAGGACACGCCTCTCTTGTCCAGCCCGCGCTCGGTGATTCTGGCCGGCCCCCGGAGTCGAGTCAGCGTGGTCGAGACCCACGCCGGCATCGCGAGCGGCGTCACCTGGACCAACGCCGTGGTTCACGTGGTCCTCGACGAAGGGGCTCGGGTCGATCACTTCAAGATCCAAGACGAGCCAGACACCGGATTCCATCTGGCGTTGCTCGACGTCCGTCAGGGCCCGGACAGCCGGTTTTCATCGAGTTCGATGATGCTGGGTTCGAAGATTGCCCGCAATGAAGTTCACGTGCGACTCGAGGGCGAAGGCTCGCGGGTCAGCGTTGACGGTCTGTACTGGCCGCGAGGCGATCAGCACCATGACAACGTCGTTCTCATTGAGCACGTCGCGCCACGCTGTGTTAGTCATCAGCTCTACAAGGGGATTGCGGACGGCCACGGCCACGGGGTGTTCAATGGACGCATCATCGTCTGGCCCGGCGCTGACGGCGCGGACGCTAACCAGACCAACAAGAACTTGCTTCTCTCTGAGTACGCCGAGATCGACACTCGGCCGCGACTCGAGATATTCACTGACGACGTCAAGTGCACTCACGGCGCCGCGGTCGGTGCCCTCGACGAGGAGGCTCTGTTCTACCTGCGCTCGCGAGGGGTGACCCGAGAGGCGGCGAGGGCACTGCTCACCCACGCGTTCGCGCTGGAGGTTCTCCATCGAGTCGAGTCCGAGTCGCTGCGCACCCACGTCGAAACGCTGCTCGCCGATCGGCTCTCGGTTGACGGCTTCGCGATAGAGGGAACGTTCCGGTGACCGGTGACCTCGCGGGCGGGTGCCGAGGGGTGACCCGTGAACGTGGCGACNACTNTCGCTACGGGCGCGCGGCGACNGTTGCGCTGACGTCAACGGTTCTGAGTGCCCGAGGTAGTAGATCNTGAGCACCGCGCGTCGTGCTCCCTTCGATCTCGTACATGACTGCGAGGTCACGCTGATTCCNAGCGGTCAGAGGATGTCGCTGCGCGCCGGTGAGCAGGTGCTGGTGATGCAGGCCCTCGGGGGCACCGTCACCGTCCAGACCGACAGCGGCTACTTGGCGCGTATCTCCGCCGAGGACGTCCGGACGCTGGGACTCGAGAGCGAGGTGCTCGACGAGGACGTCGCGTCATCGGGCCCCTTCGATCTCGAGCGCGTGATCGAACAGCTGAAGACGGTCTTTGACCCCGAGATTCCCATCAACGTGGTCGACCTCGGATTGATCTACGAGTGCGTTGCCCAGCCCTTGGCCGACGGAAGCCACCGAGTGGAGATCAAGATGTCGATGACGGCACCGGGTTGCGGCATGGGTGACGTGCTCAAGGATGACGCGCGCTCTCGCGTTCAAATGGTCCCGGGCGTCAGCGAGGTCGACGTGGAGTTGGTGTGGGACCCACCTTGGGACCTGAGCCGGCTCACCGACGCCGCCCGCCTCGAACTCGGGATGTACTGATGTCGCGACGCCGGGGCCACTAAGGCGAACAATGGAGGAGGTCTCACTATGAAGGTCTGGATCGATCAGGACTTATGCACGGGCGACGGGCTCTGTGAAGAGATTTGTCCAGAGGTCTTCACCCTGCTGGACGACGGACTGGCCTACGTCAAAGAGGGTTCGGACGTGAAGTCCGACCCGGGTGGTTCGGCGGGTGTGGCTCAGGTGCCCTCGGGATTCGAGGATGCAGTGACCGAAGCTTGCAAAGAATGCCCCGGGGAGTGCATCTTCATCGAAGAGTAGGGGTGCACGTCGGGCGCTCACCGAGTCCTCGCGGGCCGACGGCGGCGTACGTCGGCCCGCGCCTCAGCGCCCAGCAGCTTCCGGGCGACGTCGCTATCGCGTCCCGGCCGGACGGTGCCGTCGAGATGATCACCCAACCGCCCGGTTCCATTTGGACCCACGAGGACGTGTCGCGTCCGTCGTCGCTCGGGGGCGACACGCCTATTGGCCTCGTCGTACCGTCAACCCTGTCTGGTCGGTGTCGTCAACGTCTATCGCCGTGTCAATACGTGGGTCAGGTCGTCGGCCGGGTGATCCATGTTTCGAACGGTGCACCGGTGCGGTCCAGCCCGAGGGACGCGCTGCTGTTCACGCGTGGAGTTCGTAGTTGACGCGCTCGTCCTCGACGCCGAGTGTGACGCAGGCTTGACGGACTCCCGCGACCATTTCGAGAGGGCCGGCGATCAGCAGCGACGGTGGGGTCGGATCCCACAGCCTGAGTTTCGCGATCACCTCGTTGAGCATCGACGCGTCGACGCGGCGATGGTAGTGAGCCGAGAGGTCTTCTGGATCACGGGTGAAGGTATGGATCACCGAGAGCCGATCCTCGCGGTGATCGAGTTCATCCAACGCTTCACGAAAGAGCGCAGTGGTTCGATCCCGACTTGAACAGAGCAGTGCCATTGGTGTCGTCGACCGGCGTGCCGACGCGGAGCGCACGATGGACGCGAAGGGTGCCACACCGCTGCCGGCCCCGATCATCATGAGCGGGCTGGCGTCGACCCCGTCCCACGTCAGAGCGCCAAAGGGTCCGTGCAGATGGAGCTGATCGCCCGCGCTCACTCGTCTCGCGAGTACGGGTGACAAGCGACCACCGGGGACGTCGCGAACAGTGATCTCGATCGTCGACGACGGTGGCCACGATGATGACGAGACCGAATACGCCTGTTCGACGACCCCCGGCGCGGCGTCGACCCGCAGCCGCACGGGGAAGTACTGCCCGGCGACGAAGTCCACCGGCTCTGGTAGTTCCAAGAGCAGCGTCGTGGCGTCGCGACCCTCGGCGCGAACTCCGACGACCGTCGCCACCAGCCATAGTCCACCGGGGTCCGGCGCGAGCCACCGTTGAGGGAACCCATTCGAGCTCATGGGTTACGGGCCGGAGGGAGTTTCGCTACCAACGCCGTCGATATCGGCGCCTGACGGCGTTGCACCGTTGCCCAACTCGGCTCGCAGACGACGCGCCGCCGTCACCAGGTGATCGAGCGCCGGAAGGACCTGCGCGTAGGGGCGGGTCTTGAGGCCACAGTCGGGATTCGCCCACAACCGGTCGGGCCCGAGACCCTCGACGGCCCGGCGAAGGAGCTCCTCGATCGCGGCGACCTCGGGAACCCACGGTGAGTGCACGTCGTAGACGCCCGGCCCCACGCCGCCCTGATACGAGGCGTCGTGCAGCACCTCGACGGAAGCCATGTCCGATCGCGCCGCCTCGAAGGACAGAACGTCCACGTCCAATTCGTCCAGCGCATGAACAATGTCGCCCAGTTCCACGTAACACATATGCGTGTGTACCTGCGTGGCGCCGGCCGCTGCGGACGTGATCAGTCGGAACGCGCGAGTGGCCCACGCCAGATACTGCGGACGCTCATTGGAGCGCAGGGGCAGTCCCTCACGCAAGGCGGGCTCGTCAACCTGGATAATGGAGATCCCGGCCGCCTGGAGATCCACCAGTTCGTCGCGGATCGCCAATGCCAATTGATCGGCGGTATCGCGCTCGGGCTGGTCATCTCGCACGAACGACCACCGCAGCATGGTGATCGGTCCGGTCAGCATGCCCTTGACCGGCTTGGACGTCCGCGACTGGGCGTACCGCGTCCATGTGAGGGTCATCGGACTGCGGCGCGCCACGTCGCCGAAGAGAATCGGGGGTCGCACGCACCGCGATCCGTAGGACTGCACCCACCCCTCGTCGGCGACCGCGAACCCACTGAGCTGTTCGGCGAAGTAGCGAACCATGTCGTTGCGCTCGGGTTCTCCGTGCACGAGGACGTCGAGTCCGATCTCCTCTTGGACGTTGAGCACGTGATCGATCTCCGCGCGCAGTACGGCGTCGTAGCCAGCATCATCGAGGTTTCCGGCGCGCCACGACGCACGCGCCCGACGAAGTTCCGAGGTTTGGGGAAACGAACCGATGGTGGTGGTTGGCAAGAGGGGGAGTGCCAATTGAGCGCGCTGGTCGATCGCCCGTTCGGCGAAGGCCTCAGTCCGGCGAGGATCCAGTTCGGCAAAGGTCGCGACTCGCTGACGGATCACGTGGTTGGTGACGCGCGCCGAGTTGCGTCGCTCCGCCGAACGCACGCGATTGGCGTCGAGCTCGTCGCTGATGACACCGCGACCCTCGCTCGCCCCGCGGGCCAGTACCGCCAACTCGTCGAGCTTGTCGTCGGCGAACGCGAGCCAGGGGCGGACCTCGTGGTCGATGTTCTCATCGGTTGCACGACCCAACGGCACGTGCAGCAGTGAGCACGACGTGGACACGACGATCTCGGTGGCGAGTTCGGTGAGCTCATCGAGTAGGTCGAGACTGGTGTGCAACTCGTTCGACCAGATATTGCGCCCGTCCACCAGTCCCGCGAAGAGAACCTTGTCCCCGAGGCCACCTCCGGAGCGCAGCAGCTCAAGATTCTCGCGCCCTCGACAGAAGTCGAGGCCCACCGCTTCGACCGGCAGATCTCGCACCGCCCCCATGGTTGGCCCCAAGTGACCGAAGTACGTCGACAGCGCGATCTTCGGTCGAGTGGCGTGATCGCCCAAGCGCCGGTAGACCCGACGCAGTGCGTCGAGCTCTTCGGTGCTGCGCTCTTCGACCAGAGCAGGCTCGTCAAAACGTACCCACGCGGCGCCGCCCTCGAGCTGGGACAAAACCTCACAGTACGCGTCGACGAGGGGATCGAGCAGCTCCAACACGTCAACACCGCCGTGCGCAGAGGCGCTGCGTAGCACGAGGGTCATCGGGCCGAGGAGTACTGGGGTGGTGAGGATACCGAGTGTGGTGGCTTCGGCCAACTCGTTACGTACTTTGGTGGCGTCTGGGGCGAACGCTGCGTCCGAACCGAATTCGGGCACTAGATGGTGATAGTTGGTGTCAAACCATTTGGTCAGGTCGAGGGGGGCGACAGCCTTCCCGTCGACCTCGCCTCCACGGGCCATCGCGAAGTAACGTGATCGGTCAATCGTCCCACCGGCACTGGCGAATCGCGGCGCGATGGCCCCGACCATGACCGCGGCGTCGAGCACGTGGTCGTACAGGGAGAAGTCGTTCGAGGGGATAAAGTCGACCTTGGCGGCGGCCATGCTCATCCAGTTACGCCTGCGAATTGAG